>JAAUYK010033834.1_pt1 | contig 16217 bp, 21 predicted proteins | sample 7278021 | NCBI WGS metagenome assembly JAAUYK01 (sample SAMN14350223, study PRJNA611818) | marine sediment metagenome | isolation source: surface marine sediment (1.8m) | place: French Polynesia: Moorea | collected 2018-08
CACCCGACCCCCTACCTTGTGTGCTCTCCTTCGATTTCAGAGCGGCATTCGTCGGGCGACGGCATCTTGACGGTTTCCCCTCGACGCGACGTCGACGTCGGCCTTGGTCACTCACGCAGCCAAGAACAGATCGGATCGGATCGGACCGAAGAGGAGAGGGACACACACAACAGGAGGAGACATGGAATCGGTGAGTGGAATGAGATATCACCTGTGCTCAAGAAAGAAAGCTAGCGGACGCGTGCCTAATTACTTACTACTTGGTTGGTTGAGGACTATAGGGGAAATTCCTAGAAAGTAGTTTCCCGGCCGTCAACTTCAGGCAGCCAGCCAATGAATGCTCGCTCGCACCATTCCGTTTCATTAACCCTGTTTTGACGTACGGGGTACATATTACACACAGTCCGAACCACGTTACCACGATTACTCACTTTACTGTGGTCCTACTCCTTGCTCAAGAGAAGAAAGTGAGATGCTTTATAGTCGAGAGGCGGACAATTTAAGAAGCTCCTAGACTTTTTTATCCGGGTCCTTTGCGATCATGCTTGGACAGAAGGCAACGTTGCTAGATCTGTAGATATTTTGCGACTTTCAAGCAAAAGGTGAAAGAGTGCCTCCTTCCAAAGAAACATGATTCAAACGGTAAAGCTAATCCTCAAATCGACACTGATAATTTAATTTATGTGAGCGGTCTTCTAATCCTGCACTTGTTCCCACCGCCGCAGCGCGCTATCGATCTTATAAGGCTCTATGACTATATAGTATGGTGGCCATTTCCCATACTTTCCGCAGCATGTTCCGTGCGAGACAGATGTGAGTGAGAGGCAATTTCTGTTCATATACACGTACACGCACGCGTACACGTATGTAGGGGAGAAACTTGTGGTGACGGTGGCGAGAGTAGAGATGAGAAGTCGGATTGGCCCCAAGTGACCCCATTAGAGGGACGGCAGGTGGCCAGCTATACGTCGCCAGTCTTTCTACGTGTAGCATACATGGTACTCGCAGTATATGTATGTATATGCTATATACGTACGTACACACCGCCGCCGCCGCTCACTCCCTCCGGTAATGGAAATCCCGTCCGTCCGGCGACATAATTACGCATGCAGCTTTCCCCCGTCCATCCGTCCGTCCCATCATTTGGGCGATGCAGCAGCCGTCTTCGTAGCTGCATAATCGCGCATCCATCTATAGCACATATTGGCAGACTTGGCTTCTGACAGACTGACTGACTGACTGGCGCAATGCAACGCGACATTGCAGTAATAAGGGCCGGCGCTGCTGCTGCTTTCCTCATCGGGAGATCCCACATAGTACTACTACGAATGGGGGGACGGACAATATTGAGATTGGGACCCGTCGACGTCGTCGTCGTTGCCCGCGCGAGCGAGCGAGCGGGCAGCGGAGAGAGAGCACGACGATATATCCTTCACCGTCGCCTTGCTCATCAGGGTTAGCACTACCAGAACTTTCAGTCGGCCCCGATTTCGTTAAGGGCATAAACATAAACTATGTAGAAGGGGCGATCTAGCTTCTTTCTTGGTGAAAGCAACACGATGGAGACACATACCCTCTCACGACTTATTGATAGTTCTGTGCGCGCTGGCGGCGGCGGCGCCGCTGCGACGTAATCGCGCGCCATGTGCCGAGCTGTCGACCCACAGAGTTGTTTGGCTCTTTCAGGGTAAATAGGACGGTCGGTCGGTCCCTCCCTCCTACCCACTCCCTCGGTCGGTCGGGGATCAGCAAGTCAGATTTATAGTAGCGAGTAAGCCCTTGTCGAGAGCGTACGAACGATCGTGAGCGAGCAAGCAATCGAGCAAGCAGGACATACCCGAAAAGTCCCCTGATCGATCGAACGAACGGCCAAGCGAGCAAGCAAGCAAGCAAGCAGTCATGTACGCCAGACGGGAAGCCGACAAGGTAAGGAAGAAGGATTCGGAATCAGCTCCTATACCTCCTCTGCTGTCCTCCGGTGTCGTCGTCGTTTATAGCCTGCTCAGTGTGTCTGACGACGTGCGTTAAGCCTCGAGAGAAATTTTCCCACGAGACGTTCTCTGGTTTGGAACCTACTCCCTCCTACCACCTCCTCCTCCTCTTCCTCGATACCAGCTCTCTTTCATTCGTTAGGTGTGACTTGAGCCGATCGGCAAAATCTTCCCCGTTTCGTGTGTGCCATGGCTTTAAGACGATTGCTGGGAACCTCGGACAACAGGAAAGATGCCGCGGCGGCTCAAAGAAACTAACCGGAATTATTACGTACACACATTATTATCCCGCTGCCTGCTCCCATAAATATTAAACGACCGGCTTATGACTGCGACCACCACTAACGTCCATCCAGAGAAAGAAGATTACGCCAGCTCATAATTGGTTTTTCTCCATAGATGTGTGGGTCATTTTCGACTTTCTGTACACATTTCCTCCGATACTACTCCATGTTATCCGTCATAGTGTTTGCTGGCCTCCTAGCCTAGAACGAGGCCGTTCTCGTGCGCGGAAGGCTTGCTGAGAATGTGCTCCCGTGCTTTTCAGATGCCGTCCGCCATTCAGCAGCAGCGCCAGGAGGTGGAGCAGCTCCGCCGCGAGGCAGCCCTCAAGAGGATACCCGTCTCGCAGGCCATCGAGGACATCAAGGTAAAAAGGACAGTGATAGCTATATTGAAGAATCTGCTACTAGAGGCCTCCCATACTATCCGTACCTTTGCTGTAATGTTCCGCTGCCCACTTGGTGTAAGAGAGTCGCGCCGCGCCATATAGATTCAGACAGTTAGCCAGGCCACACAAATGTTCTAGATACGTCCCATCCCGAATTTATGACCGTGTGTTAGAGGCGCCGTTTCTATACTATACTATACGTACGTACATGAGTGTGTCGTTAATTCGGCGGCCCAAAGACGTACTCTGTGTGTTACTCAATGTGCCGATATCCAACCATCGATCGATCTCCATCCACCCACCAGCGATACGCCCTCGACCACGTGATGCAGGACCACCTGATCATTGGCTTTGCCAGCGAGAAGGCCAATCCCTACAGAGAGAAGTCCTGGTCCTGCCAACTCATATAGAGAGACAGAATGATGGAAGACTTTGAGAAAAAGGTTCAGTCAGACGTGATGAGTGACTATACTTCATAATCTATTTGCCCTTGCATGGCTTTTTTGTTGTGCTGCTTCTAAACGTAGTGTGCGTGCGTGATGTTGTTGCGAATCGACTGCCTTAATTAAGTATTGTAACCCCAGTTGGATTTTGTTTGCCTCCTTCGTACTCTCAACTTTTAGTTGATCGATTAGATACTTTTTATTTTCATGCACGGGCCTTATTCCTCATTTTACATGTCATGGCAATGTCTAACGTTCCCCTCTTTTCAGCGCTACATGGCCGAGCACGCCCAGGAGGACTACTTGCTGACGGGGTTTCACGGCAAGAACCAGAATCCCTTCAGGGAGAAGTCTTCCTGCTCCGTCATATGAGAGTGCACCTGGGCAAAACGAGGAGAAATGGAAGGAGACGAACAGGATGAGGAAGAGGATGGATGAATACCGCCAAATTGTTTGCTAATACTATTACCGTACAACTCGTCCAAGATGGTCGCCGCGAGATTCCCGTCAGTGTCCGTCGGCGCGGCGGTGGCGGCGACGTCACGCCGCCGTCGTTTTTACGTAGGAGAAAGAAAGAGCAGAAGAGATTCGTAGTTTCATAAAAGGAGAATCAGTATCCCTCCCTCTCTCTACACAAATAGCCCTTTCCTCTCAAAATTCTCTCTGGCGTACCCGTTCAACTTACTAAGTGGAGAATCTATACAACAGGAAGAATAGTGTTTCAATGGCAGCTGTGTAATGTTTCACGATATACACGTATGCGTCCCATACATATGCTAACTTACTATGATACCAACTACGAACCGGCAGCACAAACGTCTATTGGCCTACTACACATGCTACATTTATACCAGCTAAAAGAGAGTCTCTGTACGTCCGTGTCTGTAATCCCCGTTGTCACAATTTAAGGAAGGCGTAACGATTCGTCGTGTAATAGTTTCGCTAAAATACATCCCTGCTGTTTCCGCTACTTCAGCCGATGAATATTTAAAGAGTAATATACGTACCATTCAGGACGTTGATGGAACATTCGCGCGTCTACGAGGTTCTGACCAGTTATTTGCCAGCAAGCGGTAATGTTCCAAATGAAGTATTTTAACAGTAAAATACGTACTATAGTCGAGTAGACTGTACGTACATAGTACGTATACTAGCATGCGTAGTGCAGGGTACCTTCGACTTAATGTTGGTTGCTTCTGATTTATCTGTGTCAATTAGCCGTGTTAACTCCAGTTTAGTTTCAAATATTACATGGCATGGCAAACGCAATGCTAGATAGGTAATTGAGAAAACACGAAGTCATCACTCCTCAAGTCCTCACGTCGCATCATTATATAGCGATTAGCGAGTCCACAAAAAATTAGTGAACTCTTCGTACAATCTGCAGGTGTCCGGCGTGATATCCCGAGCTTTCTTTCCTAATCTGTCCGGCCATCGCGATCATGTCTGAGGCGGACCCCGACTCCACGCTCCCAACTCCGGTCATGTTCTGCTCAGACTGCGGCATCTCCTTTGGCGTCAACGACCACGAGGCGATCACGAGGCACCTCTTGCAGAACCACGCGCCAGCGTCGAGCACGGAGGGAGAAGAGCTGGAGGCTGCGAATAAGCAATTGCAGTCCCTCCTGCCGTCTCCGGAACCGGAATCGCCCTCTCCTCCCGCGGTCAGCGATGTGATCCAGGTCAACGGCCTCTTCCTCTGCTCTCTCTGCGACTACGCGACGACCCTGAAGCAGAACTTGACCGTGCACGCGAAGCGCGTACACATCAGATTAAAGAACTACGGGTGATGTCGATATTTGTCCACCGTCGATCGTAACATTTTACGGCTTAACCAATTCTCTGATTGCAGGTGTTCCCAATGCGAGTACGCCACCTACACCGCCAAAGAATTGAGAGATCACGAGGCCAGGTCTCATCCGTCGCGTTCCTCCAAATGAGGACAGCGCGGACCAGCCGCAGCCGGATCAGTCGCGCCATTTCATTGCTGGAGAATGAATACCAGTTGTTGGCTATAGTCCAATTAATTTGTCCGTACTATGCCTAATGATCTACATTTGCGTAGTACAATATATCCTTGCATAGGCTGAGACTCTAAAGTCTATAAAGTCCGCTATTAAGCCGAGAAGAGCGGGTCTATCCTAGGATACGTAATAATCTCTGCATGGTATTTTGTTTCCCTGCGCTCCCGGAATTGCCGTCTCGGAGGCTGTGCCACCAGATCCCCTCTCCCGAGGCATCGGCGTCGGTGTGAGAGAAACATTGGGCAGCGTGGGAGATCAAGGATACGCCGATGCTCGATCGTACGACGTGGAAACAAGATACCTTTATAGAGAGTCAGCGCTATAGAGCGAGCCGACGATTGACCGACCACCACAGGACCAGGATTAAATACTTTAATTATCATAGTGCAGTTTCATTAGATTTTTTTCTCTCACGTAAGCGTTCGCGTTCGCGCAGGTTATTGCTAAACACAGACACGGCGTTCGCCCCTCCGTTAGTCCGTCCATCCATCCGCAGTTACACGCGCGGTCTGGACTCTGGAGTTTCCCCGAGGCTTTGCTTTCCCCCTATACGTACAGGTCCAAAGAGCGCGCCATAGCTACGTAGCTTCGATTCGATTCGGGCGCTGTTCCCGGCGGCCTCCGTAGCTGTATCTTGCTCTTCGCATCGATCGCGTCCGTCGGCGTCCGATCCGATCGCTCGCCGGTCGCCGCGAGGCTGGCGGCGAACGCCGACGCTTGTGTTTAGGAATTGCAGATATGCACAGATACAAAGAGGCGTCTATATAGTGCCTCCTCCTTCTTCTTCTTCCCGGGAACAGTTTTGATCTGCGCCTCCTCGGGGAAGCACCGATTAATTAACTCGGGTGTGTGTCTGTACGTGTGCGATCGGTGATGATGAGCGCCGTGGATGAAGCGGGGCCCGAGAACGCAACCTTCGACAGGAAATTTATTTATGCTGCCAGGCAGATATTCCGCCGGTGATGTAACAACTTTCGAGCGATCGCTAGCTACCATTCATGATTCTGGCGCATAAAATACTACGTCCGCACCGAACAGCGTCAGCGTTGTCCGCGTCGGCGACGGCACCACCGCCGTCGTCTCCGTGCTGGGCGCGTGCACCTTCGTCCTCGGCCTGGTCTGCAACAGCCTCGTGGTGTCGACCATTTTGCGCACGCGCTCCCTCTTCCACTCGAGCATCAACCGCGCGGTGCTCAGCCTCTGCCTCGCGGACTTCATCACGGTACTCGTCGACCAGCCGCTGATGCTGATCACCCTCATCGGAAACCACTACGGCTTCTCGGTAAGGAAACGCCGTTTTTGTGTTGAGAATCTTCGTCACTGAATTGCTGGCCGTGTCTCAAGCCGTGGTCGGGGACGGCGCTCTGCCACGCGCAGTCCTTCTCACACGCGTTGTCCACGTTCGTCCAAGTGTTGGCCTTTCCCGTCATCGGAGTGGAGCGATACTTCTCCATTAGCCACCCATTTGACAAGGAAAAACATCTGAAGAGAGTCACATACCTGAATGGTGAGTGAATAGGTGGGGTTGAATTCAAAGCTTAGGTGCATTTAAGAGATCGATCCTATTAGCTTTGAGTTGGTCCGCTGCCTTGGCCGTAGCCTCGCTCTCCGTCTGGCTCTACCCCGTGACCAACAGCTCTGTCTACTGCAACGCGACGCCGCTCCGGGTAGAGGACGTCGCCGACGTCTACAAATACGTCCTGTTCATGATCACGCCTATAGGATCGGCAAGCCTCCTGACAACAAGTGCTCAATTATGCCCAACCAAAACTTAAGGATTTGGACGTGTACCTTTTGTCTTGTATCCTAGTCATATGCTACGGTCTGATCGTCTACCGTGTACGCCGGAAGTGGAAAAAGTCCATTGCCCTCGGTACTAACTACGACGGAAGCAGGAAGCGGCACTCGAGTCCGGCGCTGGCGACGGAGACTTTCGTCGCGGCCTCCGCCATCCTCAATTCCGCGGTCTACGTGGACCCGACTAACTCCGAGAAGGCGGCCGCTGCGATCGCTGCCAGGCGACGGGAAAGGAGGAGAGCATCGCTCGCTTATGGCGACTCCAGGTTATACGAAATTATTTCAGGTACGCCCCTAATTAACTTCATCCAAAAAGCAGAGGCCTCTTGTATTCTGGTCGGCCGCCCCTTCAAATGACCAGGGCCGCGAAATCTTCGGAGAGCGCCTGCAGTTTTGTTCCGAACCCGTCTCCGCCGCAGAGGAGGCTGAGGCCGATTCTGCGCAAGTCCAATGCAGTTTGCTTCGACGACGGCGACATTCAGACGGAACAGGTAATTAAACGATGCACTAATTAATTTAGGTAAAAAGGTGTCTTGTCTTTCGTTGTATAGATTCCCATGGCCTCGCTGTCGAGCAACCCTCGTATAAAGAAGACGTCTCTGGGCAGCAACAGCCCTAAGCACCTTTCCATTCCGGTGACGAAGCAGCGAAGGGCGATCTCCCTCACAGCTTCTACGACGAGCAGCACGTCGTCTAATCCTTCCGTGACGCCGACGATGTCTGCCTCGGTCATTGGAAGCGTCCCGGAGGCGGCGGCAGATCCGGATAGTCGCAGTCCGTCTACTCTAAACTCTTTCGACGACGACTCAGTGTCTGTTTTCACGGAGCAGGTATTAGGATTTCATAAGTATTCGCGAACGTCACTCATCTATCATCATTACTGTTCCCCTTATTAGAGTTCTTTCGACGACGATAAAAGCATCGGCTTCCCCGGTCTTCTCCGTCCCGGCGGCGGCGGAAGCGGCCCCGGCAGCACCACCGTGATCTACCCGGCGTCTACGCCGCCTCCGCCGCCCGTGATGCCCCCCGTCCACCCCTGCCCGGCCAACTCGATCGAGGCCCGCGTCAGGGAGATGACTGCGCCGATCATCGCCGTCACCATGGTGGGCGACGACAGCTGTAGCCTCGCCAGCGCAGCCGTCGGCGGAGACGCGGAGACGCCGGCGCAACCGGAGAGGGCCAGGAAGAAGACCGTCACTTTGGCCAGGAGTTCATCGGTAGTGGAGAGGAATTCATCCAGGTCTTTAATGATACATTAAATGGGGCCTTCGACTCACGATCGTGCGATCGATTTACGTAGACTCGCTCCAGACCCGAACGGAAGATATAGGCGCCCGTCTCGACTGAATAATCTAATCAATCGGACCGGAAGCATCGCATCTCTTGTCAGCACCATTTCGTCTCCGCTTTTGATACAGGTCGAGATTAACCCGGAAAGCATAACGCAAATAACCCTGGGCGACACCTTAATTTACAGGGCTCGGACGGCGAGATGAAACTGTATCGCGGCCGCCGCTCCGTCGGCCCCGTCTGCATTCGCGACAAGAAGGCACGCGAAATGGGCCGGCGGAGGTCGGAGACGAAGACGGCGAAGCGGTCGAGCTACATCGTGCTCGCATTCCTCGTAATGTGGCTGCCGCTGCCCGTCACCGTCGGCGTGGGAAGCTATTACATCCAGAGTTCGGAGAGCGGTATATACGTACAGACGGACAGTTTGATTTCCAATTTTCATTATCCCCATTTCAACAGTGGATGCTGCATCGCTACAGTGGCATCTTGACCTGCAGTTATGTGCGTTCTGCTTCAGCATGCTCACGGCGGCCACCAACCCCATCATCTACGGTCTGGCCATCCGGTCCTTCAGGCTGTCCTTCAATAAGCTATGCAAAACGGACTGGAATAAGTTGAAGAACGGCGAGGCCGGGATGCGCTGGTGCTGACCGAGCTCCTGTTATCGACGCCTGTAAGAGATTATAATTGCGGTTCCGTCCACCCGACAGTTGATCGTGCAAATTAGACGGAAGCAAGTCTGGACAACAACGAACACAATTGAGTGATATATAACATGGCGGACGACCTGATCAGCATTGTGGGTGTGTTGTTTGACACGAAGAAGGACGCAGACCACGTCCACAAGTGCGGCCAGACCACTGTGTTCGGGTTGAGTGCGGAGGAGCACAAGGTGTTTTCCGAGCAGCATGGGATCGAGGTCACACCCAGGGAGTTCAACTCGGAGGCAACGAGGTTCTCTTTCATATACTACATACGCCAAAGCGAACAAACCCCTTATACATAATGCCAATGTTGCCTCTGAAGGTACCAGATGAAAGCCAGTCCGTGGCTGGTGATGCGCGTCTTCGGCACTCTCGGCTACCAGGTGAACGTGACGCCGATCTCGGACCGGGTGAGGGCCGGCCCCACGGGCGAGCGGAGGACAGGCATCTACACCCTGCAGAAGGCATTCAAGGGAGACCGGAACGCGGTGCTCAATGTATAGTAGTTGAAATATAGTAAACTCGATCATGGTCAAATGCAGCCGGATGAACTACCTACTGATTGCGTTGTCCCCGATCGCATGACGAAATCCGCCGAATCTGACCGCACGCTAGTGGCGGCCGGGATGGGATGTTGCTTCCGTTATGCATGTTGTTGTTAGTGTGCGTATAGTTGATCTCGCAAGCATGTCGGAAGTGAGGACGATCGTGGGCGTGCTGGCCGAGGTGAGGCGCACAGACAGCAAGGGCTACTTCTGCTCCAAGTGCACCGTCATGGGCATCGACGAGGCCGAGCACGGCCTGTTCAGGAGCTGGAGGGTGGGCATCTATCCGAGGGTGTTTGTCAAGGAGGCAGCGAAATATCAGGTAAGAATGGCTCTAAATGAGGTGATAAACGAATCAAGTGCAGATGACATCTGTTAAAGGTTGATGCGAGTGCGTGGACCGCCATGAGAGTCTTGGCCAGCGTCGGGTACAGCTTGAAGTCGCCGACGCCGAGGGGAGGCGAAAGACTGCAGGAGAGTACGGGCGACCGGAGGCTGATGTACTACACGTTGGAAAACGTACGAAAAGGAGAACTTCCAAAAATTTAGGACTATACGTTAGTAAACTCAAATATGCAATTATTTCTCGGCAAGGCGCAAATAAAGTTGAGAGTTCATATCTATGTAACCACACTAGGTGCGAATATCTAACGACCGCAGAGGCTTTATCAATATTCCACTTTGAGCAATATACCCTACACGATCGAGCTGCGTTAACACTTTTCAAAATGGCCCTCTTAACGGGAGAATCGCGCAGCATGGTCGGAGTGGTTGCGGAGGTCCGTCGTACGGAGGGCAACTACCACTGTCCCCGCTGCACCGTGTTCGGCATCGACGAGGAGGAGCACGCGCTCTTCAGGCGACACGGCGTCAAGATCTACCCCAGGGAGTTCGTCCCGGAGGCAGACAAATACCAGGTAAAGTAAATGGAACCGTATTAATTATATAAGTACGCAGTATTAAGGACGCATTTATACTGCAGCTTGACACGAACGCGTGGAAGGCGATGCGCATCCTCGGCCTATTCGGATACCGCCTTCCGTGCGCCCCCATCGGAGGCAAAACTGAGGACGGCCCGACCGGGGAGAGGAGGACATCCTTCTATACCCTGGAGAGCACCGTCAGGTGGAAGAAGGCCAGCAACGGAAAATTATTGACCGTCGGCGACGCATAGAGGCATGCATTATAAGCTTCGAATTTTGCCTGTATTTCGTAAAAATGCATAAGAAAATAGAGGGAGTGGGCGAATCGCTACGACGCGACCCCGGACACGTTGTCTATGATTGTGTCCACCACCTCGCGCACCAGTTCTTTCTTGGCACCTGAAATGGAACACACGTGTTAGCCCATGAATCTTAATTATATTGAAGGTTAGTTAATCAAACTCACACGTTTTAGCGGGGAAGGTTGGGTACTGCAGTATGGGTTGGCACTCTTGTTATGCAGACCGTCTACTCAAACTTGATACCCTGGGCGAGCGGGAGCTCCTTGGAGTAGTTGACGGTGCAGGTGGATCGGCGCATGTACTGCTTCCAGGAGTCGGATCCGGACTCGCGGCCGCCGCCAGTCGCCTTCTCGCCGCCGAATGCGCCACCGATCTCGGCACCAGACGTGGGGATGTTCACGTTCACGATGCCGCAGTCGGAGCCCTTGGGGCCCATCCACTGAACAGACAGAAATTAAGCATCAGTGACAATTTTGCCCGAGCCGAGACTAATCTTACCTTGAAGACATTCTCCAAGTTCTGGGTGAAGAGCGACGACGACAATCCCTGGTCGACCTCGTTGTTCCACCTGATGGCTTCGTCGATGTTCTTGCACTTGAGGATGTAGACGATGGGGGCGAAGGTCTCCTTGTGGACGACGCCGGCGTCGTGAGACAGCCCGGTGATGATGGTCGGCTCCACGAAGTGGCCCTCCCTGTCGATCGCCTTACCGCCGAACTCGACCTTGCCGCCGGCCTTGACCGCGTCCTCGATGGCCTGCTTGTACAGGTCCACGCTCACCTTGGAGTGGAGGGGACCGTAGAGCACGCCGGAGTCCAGGGGGTCGCCCATCTTGGTCAGGATGGAGCCGTAGGCCTTCTTCAGTCTTTCCAGGACGGTGTCGTAGACGTCCTCGTGAAGGATCATCCTCCTCAGGGTGGTGCAGCGCTGGCCGGCGGTGCCAACGCACGCAAACGTCGCAGACCTAGGGAAAAAATCTTTAATGCTGGCCTACCTTAACTTGAAGTCCTTATAACATTTACCTAATCACCATCTCGATGTCGGCGCTGGAGTCGACGATCAAGGCGTTATTTCCGCCGAGCTCCATGACGGTTTTGCCGAACCTCTCCTGCACTGCCATGGCCACGTGCTTGCCGGCGGCGGTGCTTCCGGTGAAGGAGATCAGCTTCATCCTCGGGTCGGCGGACATCTTCTTTCCGATGTCGGTGCCGCCCTGGCAGAGCGCGGTCACTGCGCCCGGAAGCCCGTTTCGCTCCAGCACGCCGCTCACGATGCGGATGGTGGCGACGGTCGAGAGGGGCGTGGTGGGGGCGCCCTTCCACAGCATCGTGTTGCCGCAGACCATGGCGATGGCGTTGTTCCAGCCGTACGGCGCCACGGGGAAGTTGAAGGCGGTGATGATGCCCAGCACGCCGAGCGGGTTCCACTGCTCGAAGAGCGCGTGTCCCGGCCGCTCGCTCGGAATGATGCTCCCCGGCAGCATCCTGGACAGGCCGACGGCGTAGTCGCAGATGTCCACGTACTCCTGCACCTCGCCGATGCCCTCCGGCTGGATCTTGCCCATCTCGAGGCTGACGAGCTTGCCGAGCGGCTCCAGTTTCTCCCTGAGCGACTCGCCGATCTGGCGGACGATCTCGCCCCTCTTGGGGGCGGGCAGGTCGGCCCACACCTGCCACGCCTCCTCGCACGCCGTCACGCACTTCTCGTAGTCGTCGAGCGTGCCAGTCGTCACCTGGGCGATCGGGCGGCCATTGGCGGGGCAGTAGGACGTGACGACCTAATAGAAAATGCGACGATGTGTAACGCTCGTACGCCATACTATAAGACGTGGTATGTAATCAAGATCCCCTTCGCCACGATTGTATCATTCCAGGCCTATGTACGCCGTTCTCGAGTATACCTAAGTGCCCACAGCAAGAATTATTTACGACGCGATTGTTTCCAAGGCGGAGCAGATCGAGGAGGGCCAATTCCCTCGAACGAAGCCAGAGGGTTATTTACGTGCAACCACTCAGGCGGTATAGTGACCGGCATAAAAATGCTACGAGTTCACAGCATTCCTCCCGTTTGTCTACCTATCCGCACTTGAAATATGGGAATTCCATTCTGGATGAAACGAGGAGGCTCGATCGCTTTATTCCACCACGAACGCGTACGTACATTATCTTAAAGACAACCACATAGACACGCCGACGTCGTTCAGCTAGATCGACGGCTGTATAATTGATACAGATTGTTCTCACAGAGGACAGATACAAATAGAGTGGTAATTAGGGCAGGTACCAAGCAGTCAGAGTTGGCTATGTCGGCCGATTTATTCCACCGGCCATCCAAAGTCCTTTCCGACTAGGTCGTAGAACAGCTGATTGTGCGCCTTGTAGAACGCCCTCAGCGCCTGCGTGGTCGACTCGAGCACGGGCGGCTTCGGCCTGCCCTTCGCCTTGCTCAGGCACTTGCGCTTCGTGCACTCCCACACGCCGGTCACCCTGAAAATTCGCCGCCGCCGCCGCGTGATAAACTGATCATTGGTCTGGCCGCTTGCTTTTGAAAGGTAATTAGATCTCTAATTGTACACACGTGGGGGCAGGTGTGGTATCAAATGACAGGTGTGCGGGCAGGCCCAACTAACCTGACCTATGTTATGTGACCCGTAGCTAATAAACATTATCACGCGGCGGCACGAAACTGATCCTGGTCTCCTTGCCGCAATAAAATCCCTTGGTCACGTTGAAGAAGAAGTTGGACTGGTCGATGACCGGCTCTACGTCGAGGAACGTCTCCACCGCCTGCAGTTCCGTCCACGGCTCCTTGATAAACTTTTCGCCGTGGACAATGTGAATCTGGACGGATCAAGTGCCATAACATTTCAACTCAACTCAAGTCAAAAACGTTAAGTACGTACTTCCTTTTCCGGTCAATTACTGCCAAAAGTGGCATTATGCTATAAAATTGACTTGATTTTTTTCGACACCATTCCTGCTCTCTGGGAAAGTGCTTGAACCACTTGGTCATGTGTATGTGGTAGATGGACCTCTGAAGCGGCGGGTAGCTGGTGTCGATCCTCCCGTCGGCGCGGAACAGCAGCTCTTCCAACTTGGGGTACGTCTTGCCGGCGTCAAGATGCCTCGAGCGGAACTGGTTGTAGTCCGAGATGAGGCGCTTCACGGGGTCCCTGAGGATGAGGAGGAGCTTGGCGCGCGGGATGGTCGCCAACAGTCTCGCCGGCGCCTCCGACGTGTGGAAGTAACCGGGCGTCTTCTCCATCGCGAGCTGCTCCTCCGTCACCGCGGGAATCATGGAGCGGTACCAGTCGGTGCCCTTCGCGAAGTGCTTGTCGAAGTAATGGATCTCCGGACCGGAGGCCTTGATCTTGGGGTGCAGCTTGAGGAACTCGAGGAGGGCCCGCGTGCCGCCCTTCTTCGCGCCGATGATGACCACGTCCGGTAGGCGGCGCGTCGTGTTCGGGGCTATGTAGCCGCTGCAGATCAGGTCGAAGTCCTCCTGGTCGGCGGCGATGTCCTCGGAAGTCTCATCGACGTCATCGTCGTCGTTGTCGTCGTCGCCGGTGATGGCGTTCCGTCGACTGTTGAGCCGCGTCTCCGACCTCTCCGGAGCCGCGGTGACGGATCTCCTCCTCTCCTTCCTGCCGCCGCTCGAGCTTGACTTGCATCCTTCGACGACGAGGCTGACGCTGGCAAGGCATAGGACCACCAAGACTATCGTCGATAGCCTAGGCATTGTTCTTGCCACTTTGTTTGACACTAATGAACTAAATCAAGCCGGCATGTGTGCTCCAGAATGTTTTGGCTGTCTTGTGAACGCGAATTTGAGTCACTTTCACTGGAATTGCGGCGGCGGCGGCGGGACAAACTTGGACTTTCCTTGTCCCATCGGCCGGCCAGATCTGTTGCGTAGAAGTCAGCCGGGACGCGGTGGGGAATCTTCCAAACTGTTTACACTAACTTCCTCCATCTATTTTTCGACGCGACGGGACAGACAGTCTCGATCATCCAGCGGGGCGGCGGCAAACCCGTCGCCGGACCCGAAATCTGTTTAGCAGCCGTGCAGGATGGAGGAGATGAACGCTCGAAAAAGTGGGAGTGGCCAGCTTGATCCGGACAGTCAAGGGTTGGAGTGAGAAGGCAGGTGTTAATAGGATTTTACGAACATCTGGACGGTGTAGGGACGCGTTACAGATATTACACTAAGATATTCAGTGTGCCAAAAAGGGACTCATTATCCCTTACCATTGGCCAAGTCTGGTGCTTAAACAAAATCTTCCATTAGATTCCAAATACTGTACCAATATTCATACAACACAACGTCGCAAGTTGCCAAGTCTACGTACAGTACATTAGAGAAGGAAATGTAAGCAATCGGTGAGACTGGATTCCGAATCCGTGGGAGCGAGCGCGAGCGCGGGCTCGGTCCGCCGGACTCACGAAGGAAGGCGCGTTAGTTACGTAACGAGATCGACTCCACCCTGGCTCCCGTTGCGCGCGACGCGACGACGACGACGGGACCGGCCGACGCTAGGCAACTGCCGGCCGGTTAGCTAGCTGCTTGCAGCCCGGCATCCAGCACCACGTGGTGCTGGCGAGAAAAATGGGAATTCGAATAATGACCGACCGCCGGTCGGCCGGGGGCTCGCTCGTTTGTTTCTTGGTTGTACGGTTGGAACAAAAGTACTATCGTGGTCGGCGGTGGGCGCGAGCGAAAAACGCGCCAGATGTACGTACATCCTACAAAATACTACGTACTACGTACGTAATGATATTCGCATCCTTTACATTCGTTCCTGCAATTGCGTAAATGTTCACACCAAGTGTATCCTAGCTGATAAGGCGACTACACTGCACTGTGGGCACTTAATGAAAAGTGAAATTCATTAGCCGGCGATGATCCTCATTAACCGTATTTTTTCCCGGTAACTTGAGTCGTAGGCTAGTAAAACGTGTTCTTACCTCGCCCGATCCGAACCATTTTCCGTTGTAGACGCCGTCGTTGACTTCCTTGAGCCCGAGCTCCTTCAAGAAGGAGTACTTGGACTCGCCGATGAGCATCTTGCCGCCGGAGCTCATGTTTCGTCTGCTGATGTTGAACACGGGTATGGTTTTCTGCTGGTACTGTTGCCGCCGAGGGGAAGCAAACGAGTGGAATTGGCTGGCACTGGTGGCTGAGGAGAGCGCTGGAAGCAGTGACCTGATGCTGCTACAGGTGCTGACGCCGCCGCTCGTCGTGGAGGAGACGAGTAGAAGTCTCGTGGATGACAGAGCTCGTCCGGCCATCGTGAACCCGATATCTCTCCGTTCGCACGCTCACACACTCTCCGAGCCCGAATCTTCCTACCGGTCGAGTAGCCGCCGAACGACCGAGTGATAAAGTTGACGGATTATATGTATTTGCCGGCCGGACGCCGGATCTCGCTCTATACACTAGCTAGTCTCGTGGTCTATCCGGTTCCTATCGAACACTGTACGGAGGTCAAGGAGACTAGGAGCGAAATCCTGCTAAACAAGATCACCTCC
>JAAUYK010205078.1_pt1 | contig 16210 bp, 12 predicted proteins | sample 7278021 | NCBI WGS metagenome assembly JAAUYK01 (sample SAMN14350223, study PRJNA611818) | marine sediment metagenome | isolation source: surface marine sediment (1.8m) | place: French Polynesia: Moorea | collected 2018-08
AACGGGAGCGGGAGATCGCATGTCTGGAAGGAGCACCCTGAGCGCCGCCGAGGTCCGTCGCCTCGCTGCGAGCCGCAAGATCGAGCGCGTCGTGGTCGTCGGCGCCAACGGGACCATGGGATACGGGAGCGCGGCGCTCTTCACCCAGGCGGTTCCGGAAGTCACGTTCCTGGCCCGAACCAAGGCGAAGGCGGAGGAGGGGCTCGGAGACGCGATCAAGCAGGTGCGCTCGCCCACGGTGGCGTCCCGCTCCAAGGTCGGGGACTACGGGCACGACTTCGACGCCGCCGTGGCCCAGGCCGATCTGGTCTTCGAGGCCCTCACCGAGGACCTCGAGATCAAGAAGGAGATGTTCGATCGGATCGAGGAGGCGCGCCGCGACGACAGCATCGTGGCCACCGTCACCTCGGGTCTCTCGATCAACGCGCTCGCCGAGGGCCGCGGCGACTCGTTCCGGCAGAACTTCCTGGGCCTCCACTTCTTCAATCCGCCGAACGTGATCGTCGGCACGGAGCTCATCGCCAACCGCGACACGGATCCGGAGCTGCTCGACTTCATCGAGGCCTATTCGCGGATGAAGCTCGGTCGCGAGATGATCCGCACGGCGGACACGCCCGCCTTCGCGGGAAACCGCGTCGGCTTCAAGGTGCTGAACGAGGCCGCCCAGCTCGCGGAGCAGATCGGTCCGGTGCTCGTCGACCGGCTGGTGGGCCCGTACACGGGCCGCGCCATGACGCCGCTGGCCACGATCGACCTGGTGGGCTGGGACATCCATCGCGCCATCGTGGACAACGTCTACGAGAACACGCAGGACGAGGCCCGCGACACGCTGCGCCTTCCCGGCTACATGGACAAGCTCATGGAGAAGGGCATCCTCGGCAACAAGACCGGGCGCGGCTTCTTCTGGAAGGAGGACAAGGTCCGCCACGTCCTCGATCCCGTGAGCGGCGACTACAAGCCCGAGAGCGAGCACGAGCTGCCCGACCTCTCCTACATCGACGACGTGTCGCACCTCTACCAGCAGGGTCGCTACGAGGAGGGCATGCGGCGCTTCCTCGAGGCCGAGGGAGACGAGGCGGCTACGGCCCGCAAGGTGGTCGCCGGCTACATCAGCTACGCGTTCCACCGCGTGGGAGAGGTCACGGAGACGATCGACGGGATCGATCGCATCATGGGCACCGGCTTCAACTGGGCTCCCCCGGGAGTGCTGGTGGACACCATGGGCGCGGCGTCCGCGGTGGAGATGATCGAGCAGGCGGGCCTTCCTGTCCCCGAGATTCTCGCCGAGGCGGTGCGAACGGGCGAGCCCCGGCGCTTCTTCGAGAACCGGCACATCAACACGGGACGCTTCTTCGTCGCGGGCTGAGCCCCCGGCGGACGACGGCTCGAGCGAAGCGAACCACACGTCAACCCGACACTCACAGAGACCCCAACGAGAGAGGCCCCATGTCCGCGACTCCGGAAATCTACGTCCTCGGTGGATACATGACCGACTTCGCCCGCAACTGGACGAAGGAGAACAAGCACTTCTCCGCGCTGATGCGCGAGGCAGTGCTGGGCGCCCTGGAGCGCTGCGACGTCGCCCCCGAGGAAATCGAGAGCTCCCACGTCGGCAACTTCGCCGCCGAGCTCTACTGCATGCAGGGCCATCTCGGCGCCTTCTTCACCGAGGTGCATCCGGCCTTCAGCGGCCTTCCCACCGGCCGTCACGAGGCGGCCTGCGCGTCGGGTAGCATCGCGCTGCTCGCCGCCTCGGCCGAGATCGAGGCGGGCCGCTACGACCTGCAGGCCGTGGTGGGCATCGAGCAGATGAAGACGGTTTCCTCCACGAAGGGAGGCGACTTCCTGGGCACGGCGGGCTGGTACGCCGAAGAGGCCAAGGGAATCGAGTTCCCCTTCCCGAAGCTCTTCGGCCGGCTCGGCGACGAGTACGACAAGCGCTATGGCCTCAAGGACGAGTACCTGGCGGAGATCAGCCGGATCAACTACGCGAACGCCAAGCTCAATCCCAACGCCCAGACCCGCACCTGGTACATGAACAAGGAGCACGCTCTCTGCCGCACCGATGACAACCCGGCGGTGGGCGGCCGCATCCGCATCGCCGACTGCTCCCAGGTAACCGACGGCGCGGTGTGCGTCTTCCTGGCGTCGCGGGCCTACGCGGAGCGCTACGCCAAGGGCTTGGGCAAGCGCCTCGAGGACATCCCGCGCATCAAGGGCTGGGGGCACAACACCGCGCGGCTGCGCTTCGACGACAAGGTCGCGGAGAGCGCGAAGGACCGCTACGTGCTGCCCCACGTGCGCAGCACCATCACCTCCGCGATGAAGCGGGCGGGCATCGCGGACGTGAGCGGGATCGACGCGATCGAGACCCACGACTGCTTCACGACCTCCGAGTACATGGCGATCGATCACTTCGGCATCACCGAGCCCGGCGAGAGCTGGAAGGCGGTGGAGGAGGGCGCGATCGACATGGACGGCCGCATCCCGATCAACCCGAGCGGTGGACTGATCGGGGCAGGCCACCCGGTGGGAGCCACCGGCGTGCGCCAGCTCTTCGATGCCTACCAGCAGGTGACGGGCCAGGCCGGCGACTACCAGGTCGAGGACGCGAAGAACGTCCAGACGCTCAACATCGGCGGCAGCGGCACCACCAGCGTGAGCTTCGTCGTCGGGATGTAGCGGGCTCGCAACGGCCCCGGATGGCGTGGATCGCCGGAGCGGACGGGTGCCCTCGAGGCTGGTTCCGGGCGGCGCGCAGCCTGGAGTCCGGCGAGCTGCGCTTCGATGCGGTGGAATCCGCGTCGGAGCTGCTGTCGCGCGCACCCACGCCCCGCGTGCTCGCAATCGACATCCCGATCGGGCTGACCGAGTCCGGTCCACGGGAGTGTGACCGGGAGGCGCGTCTCGCGCTCGGCCGGCCGCGCGCGAGCAGTGTGTTCCCGGCGCCGCTCCGCTGCGCGCTCGGGGCATCGTCCCACGCGGAAGCCAGCGCCCTCACCCAGGCCCGTGACGGCCGACGCGTCTCGGCCCAGGCGTGGTGGATCTTCCCGAAGATCCGCGAGGTGGACGTCCTGCTGCGCGCGAGCCTCCGGGCCCGCCGACGGATTCGGGAGGTCCACCCGGAGGTCTCGTTCTGGGCGTGGACCGGTGGACGGCCCATGGCGCACGCCAAGAGGACGCCGGCCGGCCGCCGGGCCCGCCTCGCGCTCGTGGAAGGCTGGCTCGGGAGGGGAGTGCTGTCGCGCGCTCGCGGGTGCCACCCGAAGCAGCACGTGGCCGACGACGACATCCTCGACGCCATCGCGGCCCTGTGGACCGCTTCGCGCATCGAGGCCGGCGAGAGCGCGACGCTTCCCGGCAGTCCGCCCAAGGACTCGGCCGGGCTGCCCATGCGGATCGTCTACTAGCAGGGCCCCTGCCGATCCCGAGGAAGGCGCGGAGATCGAGACGGCGACTCGTGGATGTCCCCGCGCGCGATCCGGGTCCGATCCACGAGCTCCGCGACGCGAGGCGTACCGCGAGCCGCTAGCCTCTCATCGATCACCAGGGAGGTCGAGTCGTGGAGTCACCGTCTCGCGCGTTCGATGTCGTCGTCTGGGGGGCCACCGGATTCACGGGCCAGCTCGTCGCCGAGTACCTCGTGGAGCGCTACGGCGTGGGGGGCTCGCTGCGCTGGGCCCTCGCCGGCCGTAACCGCAGCAAGCTCGAAGGCGTCCGCCGCGGCCTCGAGGCGGTCGCACCGGCGGCTGCGAGCGAGCTTCCGCTCCTCGAGGCGGATGCGGGCGACGCGGGGTCGCTCGCGGCGCTCGCCGCCCAGACGAAGGTGGTGTGCACGACCGTCGGACCCTACGCGCGCTACGGATCGGCGCTCGTCGCCGCCTGCGCGACCAGCGGAACCCACTACTGCGATCTCACCGGCGAGGTGCAGTGGATGCGTCGCATGATCGATGCCCACCAGCGGGATGCGGAGGCGAGCGGCGCGCGCATCGTCCACACCTGCGGGTTCGACTGCATCCCCTCGGACCTCGGCACCTGGTTCCTGCAGCGCGAGATGCGGGCGCGGCACGGGGTGCCCTGCCGGCGCGTCAAGTACCGGGTCAAGGGCTTCTCGGGCGGCATCAGCGGCGGCACCGCGGCGAGCATGTTCGAGATGCTGGAAGAGGTCGCCCGCGATCCCTCGGTGCGGCGCGTCATGGGCGACCCCTACGCGCTCAACCCGGAGGGCCGCCGGCGCGGTCCGGACGGCCGCGATCTGGCGACCCCGGTCTGGGATGCGGACTTCGACACCTGGGTCGGTCCCTTCGTGATGGCGGCCGTGGACACGCGCGTCGTGCGACGCACGAACGCGCTGCTCGACTTCGCCTACGGCGAGGAGTTCCGCTACGACGAGGCGACGCTCCTCGGCCCGGGGCCCGCGGGCTGGCTCAAGGCCGCCGGGCTCTCGGGGGCGCTCGGCGGTGCGCTGGCAGCCGGGACGGTCGGGCCGCTGCGTGGCCTGCTGCGGCGTTTCGTCCCCGAGCCGGGCGAGGGTCCGTCGAAGGCGGTGCGCGAGAAGGGGTACTTCGACATCCGCCTGTTCGGTGAGCACCCGGAGGATCGGGGCAAGAGCCTGCGGGCTCGCGTCACGGGGGACCGCGACCCCGGCTACGGATCCACGGCCAAGATGCTGGGCGAGAGCGCCGTGTGTCTGGCGAAGGACGCTCTCCCGGTGGGCGGCGGCCTGTGGACCCCCGCCTCGGCCCTCGGCGAGCCGCTCCTCGAGCGTCTGCGCGCGAACGCGGGCCTCACCTTCGACATCACGTCGGACTGAGGGCGACGGCCGGGTGCGCGCCGGCGTCTACCCGCTGGGTCAGAGCGAGCGGACGGCCGGCAGGACGCGCTCGGCCAGCGCCTCCGCGAAGCGCTCGAACTCCCCGGCGTCCGCGTAGCGGCTTCCGGCGACCAGGTGGGTGACCCCCGCGTCCGCCAGGGCCCGCGCGCGCTCGATCGCGTCGTCGGCCTGGCGCGGATCGAAGGCGGTGAGGAGCACCACTTCCGGGCTCGCTCGTCCGGCAGCGTCGAAGTGCTCGCGGAGCCGGACGATCTCCGGCGCCAGCGCGGCCGGATCGCCGCCCATGGGCAGCCAGCCGTCCGCGTACTTCGCAGCCCGCTCGAGGGCGTGGGGCGGGGCGCCGCCGACGTAGATCGGCGGCCTGGGCGGGCGCGGGAGGAAGAGGAAGGGCTGGCCGTTCGCCTCCGCGACGTCGCGCGCAAAGCACTCGCGCAGGAAGGCGAGGGTCTCGTCGGTGAGGCGGCCGCGCTGCGAGCGCGGTACGCCGAGGGCGCGGAACTCCGGCTTCATCCAGCCCGCGCCCACACCGAGCAGTAGCCGACCGCCGGAGAGCTCCTGGACGGTCGCGACGGCCTTGGCGGTGGGGAGAGGCGGTCGGTAGGGGAGGATCAGCACGCCGGTCCCGATGTGGATGCGGGTCGTGGCCGCGGCCAGCCAGGCCGCGGCGGTGAGGGGATCGAGGTAGCGCCCTCCGGAGCCCTCCGCGTCGTCGGGCGGGATGGCGATGTGGTCCTGGATCCAGACGTCGTCGAATCCGAGGCGCTCCGCGCTGCGCACGCAGGCGAGCAGGGTTCCGGGCGCCGACTGGGGACCCATGCTGCGGACGGTGAGGCCGAGCTTCAACGCGGGGCCTCCGCGACGTCGCGGACCCTCACGAGCCCACCAGGATGCGGTGGAAGTTCGGCTGCCCGGTGGCGGCGAGCAGTCCGCCGTCCACGACGACGGTGGTACCGGTGACGAACGAGGCGTCGTCGGACGCGAGGAACGCCACCGCGCCCGCGATCTCCTCCGGCCTCCCCACGCGGCCCATCGGGACCAGCTTGCGGTACTCGGCGGAGAGCGTCTCGTGGTCGATGAGGGCCTGGGCGAGCGGGGTGTGGATCGGACCCGGGCAGACGGCGTTGATGCGGATGCCCTCGCCCGCGTGCTCGATGGCGGCGGCGCGCGTGTAGTTCACGACCGCGCCCTTGGCGGCGTTGTAGGCGGACAGCCCGTAGTCGCCGGCCAGCCCCGAGATGGAGGCGGTGTTGACGATGGCTCCGCCGCCCGCCTCCCGCAGGAAGGGGATCGCGGCGCGACAGCCGTAGAAGACCGAGTGGACGTCCACCGCGAAGGTGCGGAGCCAGGTCTCGGGATCGATGTCGGGGGTCTTGCCGAAGGTTCCGATGCCGGCGTTGTTGAAGACGATGTCGAGTCGCCCGAAGCGCTCCAGCGTCGCGTTCGTCATGGCGTCGACCTGGGCGAGGTCGCTCACGTCCGCCTCGAAGGCGGCGACGCGCCCGGAGCCGTCGTCGAGCTCCTTCGCGAGGGACGCCATCCCCTCGCCGTTCAGGTCCCCGAGCAGGACCCGCGCGCCCTCGGAGACGAAGCGGCGCACCGTTGCGGCGCCGATCCCCGACGCGGCACCGGTGACGATCGCGACCTTCCCCTCGAAGCGCCTGCAGCCTGCCATGCTCCTCCCCGGCCAGGGCTGCCATGTGGCCCCGGATGGTGTCCGCTGTCAATACGGCGCTGGCTGCGTCTCTCATCGTGGAGGAAGGCGCGGGAGCGCTCCCTCGCCACGGCTTCGGGCTACCTGCGCCCCGGGCCGACTCCGCAGCGCCGCTGTAGATGCCCCGGCGTGGCCCATGCTATTGGTCACGGCCAGCCATTGCAGGCAGGGGGCTGCGGGCGTGGGGCACATCCAATCGAAGTGCATCCGGCGCAAGAGGCGTTCGCCGCTCCTCGTCGCCTTCTTCGCCCTGTCGCTGGCGTTCGCGCTCGGCCAGCCCGCCGGCGAGGTCCGAGCCGAGCTGCCCGAGGAGGTCTCGTTCGACTTCCTCGACGAGAAGCCCTTCCTGGGCGACCTGCCCGAGATGCTCGCGCGCGGACGGGTCCGGGTGCTCGTGCCCTACTACGACAAGACCAACTTCCTCATCGTCGACGGGCGCGCACGGGGCTTCGAGCACCGGCTGATGACCGCCCTGGAGCAGCGTCTGAACGACGGCCGCGGACGCAAGGACACCCCGATCTCCGTGGTGTTCAACCCGGTGCCCGCGAGCGAGCTGCTGACGGCGCTCGTGGAGGGCCGCGGAGACATTGCGGCGGCGGGCCTGACCGTGACCCCAGCACGCCAGGCGCGCGTCGCCTTCTCGAAGCCCTATTTCAAGAACATCGCCGAGGTCCTGGTCTCGCGTCTCGATCGGCCTCCGGCCGGGAGCCTCGACGCGCTGTCCGGACGCGAGGTCCACGTTCGGCGCGACAGCAGCTACGCCGAGCACCTGCGGGAGACCGCGGCCGAGATGGCAGCGCGCGGTCTCGCGCCCGTCCGCGTGATCGAGGCCGATGCGCACTTCCAGACCGCGGATCTGCTGCAGATGGTCCACGGGGGCCTGATCGACTACACGATCGCGGACCAGCACAAGGCGGAGCTCTGGGCCCGGGTGCTCCCGAACCTGCGGGTCGAGAGCGACGTGGCGATCTCCCAGGGCAACCAGATCGCCTGGGCGGTCCGCAAGGACAGCGTGAAGCTGCGCGAGAAGCTCGATTGGCTCGTGGATCGGATCGAGCAGAAGTTCGCCAGGGAGATGGAGCGCGAGTTCACGCGCTACTTCGCCTCGGCGCAGTTCGTCTCGGAGGAGCACCCCATCCGGCTCTCGCCCAACGTGCGGGAGATCGCCGGGCACTTTCGCCGCCACGCCCGTCGCTACGAGATGGACTGGCTGCTGATGTTCGCCCAGGGCTACCAGGAGTCGAGGCTCGACCCCACGGCGCGGAGCCGGGTGGGCGCCATCGGCGTCATGCAGCTCCTGCCCTCCACGGCAAAGGACATGGGCTTCGAGGACGTCACCGAGGCGGAGCCGAACATCCACGCGGGCATCAAGTACATGCGCTGGATCCTGGACCGCTACTACAAGGATCCGGAGATCGAGCCCGACGAGCGGGTGTTCTTCGCCCTGGCGGGCTACAACGCCGGACCGGGCCGCATCGCGAAGCTGCGCCGGCGCGCGCCCGAGATGGGGCTCGATCCCAACCGATGGTTCGGGAACATGGAGCTGGTGATCCTCGCCAACATCGGCAGCGAGCCCGTCGGCTACGTGTCGAACATCTACAAGTACTACGTGGGCTACTCGCGTCCGATGTTCAAGCTCCACAGCCCGGAGAAGCGACAGGAGCAGGTCGAGAAGATCCAGCGCCTGCTGACGGAGTCGGGCTATCCCGCGGGACCGGCGGATGGCATCGTGGGCAGGCAGACTCGAGAGGCCATTCGGGCCTACCAGGGGGCGAACGGTCTCACGGTCGACGGGCGGCCGAGCGTGATCCTGCTGCTGCACCTCGAGCGCGCTCGCGCCGCGCCCGCCTGAGGCCGCCGACAGGCAAGCCGCGCGGCCCCGCGCAAGAGCGAGGCTTCAGGCTCCGTCCAACGCGGTGCGCACCGCCGACGCGTGGTCCCGGAGCGCCTCCTTGAGACGGCGTCGGACTCCCGGACGGAGGAGGGTGGCGCGGAGCCCCGCGAGCGGGCTCGCGACGTAGCGGTGCGTCCCGAGCACGAGCCCTCCCCCCTCGAAGGGCAGGAACCCGAACGTCATCTGCAGGGCATCGTAGCCGCGGGTCGCGTAGAAGCGGCGCACGAGCTGGATCGCGAGGTCGGGCCCCGGATGGAAGACGTGATGGGACAGGGTGAAGGCCGGCGCTCCATCGATCCTCTCCCTGAGCCAGAAGAAGCGATGCTCCACGTCCGGCATGGAGGACCGGGGATACTCCATGAAGCAGCGGTAGAGATCGGGGAGCTCCCGTACCAGCAGGGAGTCCTGGGGAAAGGCCGCGCGCAGCTGCTCGGCAGGCGCCGAGTGCGCGCCGCTGGCGCGCGCATAGGGGGCGATGCCGTCGAGGCCGCCTTCGCGGTAGGCGCGGTAGCGCCCGGCGAGGACGCGGCGTAGCGCGGCGTTCGCCGCATCGACGACGGCCGAGGCGGCTCCAGGCCCGCGTTCGCCCAGCGCCTCGCGCGCCGCGGCGAAGTGCGCGATCTCCTCTTCGGACAGGTTGAAGTCGGTGCCCGGCTTCGCGCGCAGCATCTCCTCGGCCAGCTCGCTCTCCGAGCCGCCGAAGCCAGCGGCTCCGAACCCGGACGGGTTCGCGACCGCGTCGTCGAGAGGCCCGAACGCGAGCACGGAGGGATTCGTCTCGAGCGCCCGACCGGCGCGGACCTGATCGAAGAACTCCTCGAAGGGGCGCCGGAAGCGGGCCGCTACGACCACGGCCGGGTGCCCGCGGGAGGACCCTTCGACATCGCGCAGAACCAGCTCGCCTCGACGCAGCTCCTCCCGGGCCTTCGCATCGATGCCCAGGTAGGCCAGCACCCCGTCCGCGGTGGTCGGAAGGTGGTGGTAGAAGGCCCGTACGGCGAGGTCCGCGCCGTCGCGCTCGCGCAGGCTCGCGCCGATCTCGGCCGCGCGCCGTTGGATCTCCGGGCGCGCACAGGCGCGCAAGGCCTCCGCCAGGAGCTCGCTCGTCAGCCGCGCGCTCGGGATGGGCGCCGGCCCGGCACCGGCCCGGGACACCATCTGGCCCCAGAAGGGCTGGTCTCCGAAGAACGGGACCACCACCGTCGGGCGTCCGGCGCGGAGCCCCGTCGCCGTCGTTCCCGCCCCGCCGTGGTGGCACACGGCCGCACAGCGCGGAAACAGCCAGTCGTGCGGGCAGTCGCCGACCAGATGGACGTGGGGCGGGGGAGCGTCGCCTCCCAGTCCGCCCCACCCCTTCGAGACGATGCCGCGCCGTCCCGCAGCGGCCAGCGCGTCGAACAGGGTCCGCGTCATGCCCTCCGGGTCCTCGACGACGCAGGAACCGAAGCCGATGTAGATGGGGGGCTCGCCCGCCTCGAGGAACGCCAGTAGATCCCGGGGAGGCTCGTAGCCTCCTTTGCCCTCCAGGAACACGAAGTCCGCGACGTCGATGTGTCCCGGCCAGTCGTGGGGCTTCGGGATCAGCCAAGGCGACCACAGGTAGCAGAAGGGCACGGCGCGATCGCAGAGGGCGTTGGCCCCGCTGGCGGAGACGCTCAGGGGCTCGAGGCCGAGCGTCTCGGTGCGGAAGCGGTTGATCAGATCCCCGGTGCCCGCCCACATCAGGAGGTCGACCACGTTGTAGGAGAGCCAGTTCCTCATGCCGTGGTCACCCTCGTAGGACAGGGTGGCGAGGGGATGGGGATAGGCGGTGGTCGGCGTCCAGGGCATGGTGAAGATCATCTGGAGCGGCACGCGAAGCGCCTCGGCCACGTGGACGTGTCCGTAGCAGGGCGGGTTGGCGATGATCGCGTCCGCAGAGAAGGGCTCGCTGCCGGAGCGTCCCGGATCCGGCTGGGTGCACGCGCCCCAGGTCGACTCGATGATCTCCGTGAGCGCCTTCCGCTGCTTCGGGACGTCCGAACGGATCTCGGAGAGCTTCGTGGGGACGAGCTTCCCGCCCGTCCGGACCATGTAGGCGATCAGCTCCTTCGGGTCTCCGCCGAGCGGATAGAACTCGAGCCCGTGACCCTCGACGAACTCCCGGAAGACGGCGTGGGTGGCGAGCCGGACGCGGTGTCCGTCGCGCTGCAGTCGTCGGCCGATGCCGACGAAGGGCTGGACGTCGCCCCGCGTCCCGGTGACGAGGATCGCGATCGTGAGCGGAGGGGGCGTGGCTCCGAGCGCGACGGGCGCGGGCGGGCGCGCCAGCTCGAGCTCGCCCGCCGCGTGGACCCATCCTTCGAGCACCCGCGATGCCTCCGCGCCGGGCTCGAAATCGATGTCGACCCGTCCGTCCCCGGAGAAGGAGAGCTCGTGGACGGCCCGCTGGGCGTAGTCGCGAGTGCGCTGCTGGATCAGTCGGTGGTGGAAGAAGGACTTCGCAGCGTCACGCGATCGGGCGCGCATGGTTCGGCCTTCCCGGGACGAGGAATGCGGCGCGCCGGAGTCTGCCGTGAAGCCGCCTCACGTCGCAAGCCTGCGCTCTGGGCGTACCTTCCCGGCGGAAAGCCAATGGCAATCCGGGTGCCATCTCTCCGGGTGCCATCTCTTCGAGTGCCATCTCGAGTGGGCGCCGGGTCACTCTGGAGTTCGGATACTTGCGGGGTTATCGCCCCGTCGTGTGTGCCAGCGATGGGAGAGCCCTTTCCGATTGCCCCCACCCCACTGTCCCGGCGAAGCCCTCGCGATGCCCCGGAACGGGCCGTTGCACCCACGCTCCCGGTGGTGGTACGAGAGGGGCGTGAGCGAACCGCCTCCGCTTCGGATGGGCCTCCTCGGGGCCGCTCGCATCGCGCCCATGGCCCTGGTGCGGCCGGCCCGGAAGGTCGAGGAGGCGCAGGTCGTGGCCGTTGCGGCCCGCGATCCGGACCGTGCACGGCACTTCGCGACCCGGTACGGGATTCCGCGCGTCCACCGGGACTATGGAGAGCTGATCTCCGATCCGGAGCTCGATGCGATCTACAACCCGCTTCCCAACGCGCTCCACTGCGAGTGGACGATCCGCGCCCTCGAGGCGGGAAAGCACGTCCTGTGCGAGAAGCCCATGGCGAGCAACGCGGAGGAGGCGCAGCGCATGGCGAAGGCGGCCGAGGCGAACGGCCGCGAGCTCGTCGAGGCGTTCCACTGGCGCTACCACCCGCTGGCGGCGCGTATGCGCGAGGTCGTTCGTGAGCGACTCGGTCGGCTCCGGCACGTCGAGGCCAGCATGTGCGTCCCGCTGGTGATCCCGGGCGACATCCGCTTCCGCTACGACCTGGCCGGGGGCGCCGCCATGGACGTCGGCTGCTACACGGTGAGCCTGGTCCGCTGGCTCGTCGGGGCGGAGCCCGAGGTGCTTCGCGCGGAGGTGCGCCGCTCCTCGCGAGACGTGGATCGCTGGATGCGGGCCGAGCTGGCCTTTCCGGACGGCTGCAGCGGCCGCATCACGTGCTCGCTGTTCTCGAGCAGCCTGCTGCGCATCGAGGCGCGCGCCACGGGGAGCGAGGGCGCCCTGCACGTCCGCAATCCCGTGCTGCCGCAGCTCCACCACCGGCTGTGGTGGCGGACGGCCTCGGGAGCCCGCGTCGAGCGAGTCGATGGCGACAGCACCTACACCCACCAGCTCCGCGCCTTCGTGGCCCAAGTTCGCGGTGGGCCTCGGATGAGCACCGATGCCCACGACGCGGTGGCGAACATGCGCGCGATCGACGCGCTCTACGACGCCGCCGGGATGAAGCGCCGCGGGCACTGAGGGGAGATGTCGCTCCGGGTCGCTCTCTCCGTGGTCGTCGCGGCCTCGGCCGTCGCCCTCTGGCTCCTGACGCGCTGGGACGTCCCGTGGATCCTCCAGACCGGCGACGAGTTCGAGTACGCGGAGGTGGGGCGCCGGCTCGCTACGGGCCGGGGCTTCACGACGGGGATCGTCTTCCCCGTCGAGGTCGCCTGGGGCGTGGACCGGGAGCACCCGTCGCTGCTGCGGCCGCCGCTGTGGTCGGTCGTGTTGGCAGGCGCCTTCGCGATCGGCGGCGCGGAAGAGCGCGTCGCACACCTTGCGGTGTCGAGTTGCTTCGTCGCGACGGCCCTCGCCGCGTTCGCGCTGGGCTCGACGCTGGCCGGCCCCTGGGCCGGGCTCGTCGCCGGAGTCGCGGCCGTCGGCGCGGCCGACGTTCGCCTCTGGGCCCTGTTCGCGTCCACCGAGACCCTGCTCGCCGTCTGGATCACGCTGCTCTTCGTGCTCGCAGCGCGCCGCTGCGATCCGGTGTGGATGGGCGTCGTGTGCGCCCTCGCGTACCTCACGCGCTACAACGCCGGTCTCCTGCTGCCCGTTGCGCTGGCGCTGCTGGTGCGGCGCCCGCTGGAGATCCAGCCCCTGCTTCGCTGTGCGATGGGATTCGCGCTGGTCTGCGCCCCGTGGTGGCTCCGCAACTACCTCGTCACCGGGGAGCCGCTCTTCTCCTTCCAGAACCTGCTGGCCTGGAACAACGTGGACCTGACTACCGGGAACACGAGCCTCCTATACGCTCTCGATCCGGAGCGCGCGCCTCGCATCCATCCCCTCCAGAAGGCGCGCGCACTGCTCGCGCTGGCTCTCACCGAATGGCCCCTGTTGACCGCCAACCTGGTCGCCTTCGGGGGTGTGCTCCTCGGCTGCGTGCGCCGTGAGCGCCTGTGCTGGGGATTCGCAGGCGCCGCCCTCCTCACCAAGCTGGTCGTGATCTTCTTCCACGTGCGCGGCCGCTACCTGGTGCCCTTCGTCCCGGCGATGGTGGCGCTCGGCACGACGGCGTGGATGCGTCACGGTGGCAGGTTCCGCGTTCCGGCGCTTGCGCTGGTGTTGCTAGCTCCCCTGCTGCCGACGCTCCCGCTCCACGCCCGCGACGCGTCCTACTGGCACGCGGCCATCGAAGCCGTGCGGAGCGACGTCCGAGCCGGGGATCCGCCTCGGAACCTGAGCGCCTTCGAGCTCGACGTCGCCAGGGAGTTCGCCGCGTGTGTTCCCGAAGGAGAGATCGTGCTGGCGCGCAACGCCCACTCCGTGAGCTGGATGGCGAACGCCGTCGCGATCTACATGCCGCTCACGGAGCGGGACTTCTTCACGCTGGTCGAGCGCCATCCCATCGCCCTGGTCGAGCGGCGTGCGCCGAAGACGCCCGGAGATCGAGCCCGTCTCGAGGCTCGATTCGAGCCGCTACCGGATTGCGGCCCGCAGGCCTACCGACGCAGGGATCGCGCGACGGCACCCCGATAGCGGGATCGGTCCAGCCGGGACGCCCGCAGACGGCGCGCTGCACATCTCGCAGAGGGACCTAGCCCTCCGGCCTCGCGAGGATCATCCAGGTGCTGAGGCCGGCGGCTGCCAGCAGGGCCAGCAGCACCACCCAGGCGAGCCAGCGGGGCACGAGGCTGGTGGGTAGCGGGGCGGGCTCGTGCGGCCGATCCGGCTCGCTGCGATCGCGGCAGTCGTCGCCCACAGGGGTCACTCTACGGGTTCTTCCGGTCCGATGCCGGCGCCGCTCCGCCCGATCCTCGGGCCGCTGCGCGACGTCCGCCCGGCGGCTCGCCCTGGGGCTCCTGGGCTATCGTGATGCACGCCGCGCCCGCGGGCGGAAGGGAGGCCCCATGGTCCGGCCGCGCAGATTCCGACTCGCGCTCCTCGCCTTCGCGCTCGCGGCGGCCAGTGGGTCCGTGGCCCGCGCCGGAGTGCCCGACTGGGCTTCGGTGGCCGACGTGGGCGCCGTCCAGGTGGTGACGCGCGACGAGGACGGAGACCTGCGCGAGACCACCGTATGGCTGATCGTCCTGGACGGTCGGGGCTACATTCGCACTGGAGGCACGCGCTGGGGCGCCAATCTGGTCCGGGATCCCGAGGCGGTGCTGCGCATCGACGAGACCGAGTACCCGATGCGGGTCGAGTTCGTCGAGGACGACGGGACGCGGGAGCAGGTCGTCGCGGCCTTCCGGGAGAAATACGGCTTCTCGGATGCGTTCATCTCGGTCTTCCGAGGCAGCCGGCCCAAGATCATGCGGCTCCTGCCGCGCTAGAGAGAGACCACGAACTCCATGACCGACGAGCTCAACCGCTTCAGCCGACGCATCACCCAGCCCCGGTCCCAGGGAGCCTCGCAGGCACAGCTCTACGCCTGCGGGCTCACCGAGGAGGACATGGACAAGGCCCAGGTGGGGATCGCCAGCGTCTGGTACGAGGGCAACTCCTGCAACATGCACCTGAACGACCTGGCCGCCCGGGTGAAGGAAGGCGTGGTGGCGGCCGGTCTGGTGGGCATGCGCTTCAACACCATCGGGGTCTCCGACGGCATGTCCATGGGGACGGAAGGCATGAGCTACTCGCTCCAGTCACGCGATCTCATCGCGGACTCGATCGAGACGGTGATGTGCGCCCAGTGGTACGACGCCAACGTGTCGATCCCGGGCTGCGACAAGAACATGCCCGGCTGCCTGATCGCCATGGCGCGGGTCAACCGCCCGGCCCTGATGGTCTACGGTGGCACCATACGGGCCGGGGATCTCGACGGCCAGTCCCTCGATATCGTTTCCGCTTTCCAAAGCTATGGCGAATATCTGGCCGGTAAGATCGATGAAGACAAGCGCCGGGCGATCGTGCGCCACAGCTGTCCGGGCGCCGGGGCCTGCGGCGGGATGTACACCGCCAACACCATGGCCTCGGCCATCGAGGCCATGGGCATGTCGCTGCCTTTCAGCGCCAGCCGGCCGGCGGAATCGGAGGGCAAGCACGACGAATGCCGGCGTGCGGGCCGGGCCATCCGTCGACTGCTGGAGGCGGATATCAAGCCGCGGGACATCATGACCCGGGAGGCCTTTGAAAACGCGATGGTGGTGATCACGGTGCTGGGGGGATCGACCAATGCCCTCCTGCATTTGATCGCCATGGCCCGGGCCGCGCAGGTGACGCTTGAACTGGCGGATTTCCAGCGGGTCAGCGACCGGATTCCCTTCCTGGCCGACATGAAGCCCAGCGGGCGCTTCGTCCAGGAGGATCTGGACGGCATCGGCGGCCTGCCGGCCCTGATGAAGTACCTGTTGGCGAAGGGCCTCCTGCACGGTGCCTGCCTGACAGTCACCGGTCGGACGCTGGAGGAAAACCTGGCGGAGGTGGAGGGGCTTGCCGCGGGCCAGGAAATCATTCGTCCCCTGGAGAATCCCATTCAGTCCAACGGTCATATCCAGATTTTAAAGGGCAGTCTGGCCCCTCAGGGGGCAGTGGCCAAGATCACCGGCAAGGAGGGGGAGCACTTCCAGGGCCCGGCCCGCGTCTTCGATTCGGAGGAAGCCATGCTGGAGGCCCTGGAGCAGGGGCAAATCGTCAAAGGCGATGTGGTCATTATCCGTTACGAAGGACCCAAAGGCGGGCCCGGTATGCCGGAAATGCTGACCCCCACCTCGGCCATCGTGGGCGCCGGACTGGGCGCCGACGTGGCCCTGCTGACGGACGGACGGTTTTCCGGCGGTTCACACGGCTTTATCGTGGGACACATTACACCTGAAGCCCAGGAAGGCGGGCCCATCGCCTTGGTTCAGGACGGCGATGGGGTCGTCATCGATGCCGGGCTTAACACCATCGACGTCAGGCTTGCGCCCGAGGAGATGGAGCAGCGTCGGCGGGAATGGGTCGCCCCTCCCTATAAAGCCACCAGCGGCACGCTCTACAAGT
>JAAUYK010074792.1_pt1 | contig 16206 bp, 5 predicted proteins | sample 7278021 | NCBI WGS metagenome assembly JAAUYK01 (sample SAMN14350223, study PRJNA611818) | marine sediment metagenome | isolation source: surface marine sediment (1.8m) | place: French Polynesia: Moorea | collected 2018-08
ACCACCACGACGGTCTGGGGCTGCACCAGAGCCGTGGTGGTGATCCAGGAGGTCGCGGAGCTCGAGGCGCAGGCCACCATTCCCGAGGTCCACTTCGCCGCCATTCGCGTGGGCGATGCGGCGCTGCTCTACGTCGAGGGCATCCCCGAGCCCATCGCCACCGAGGTCTCGGCGGTGTCCGACAGCGTCGACCCGGCCAGCCGCACCTACCTGGTGAAGATGAAGGTCGACAACCCGGACTTCGCGCTCAAGGCCGGCGTCTTCGCCCGGGTGGAGATCCTGCCCCGGGCCAAGAGCGACGTGCTCCTGGTTCCGCGCGAGGCCGTTCGGCGCGAGGAGGGGCGCACCTACGTGCTGGGCGTCCGCGACGGTCGGGCCGTGGCGCGGCCGGTGCTGCTGGGCGTGGTCTCGGAGGACGCGGTGGAGGTCCTGCGCGGCGTCCGGGTCGACGAGCCGGTGGTCGTCGGCGAGATGGCCCGGACCCTCGGCCCCGGCATGCGGGTGCGCGGTCGGGAGGCGGTCGGGGACCCCGCTACGTGAGGCTGCCCGACACCTCGATCCAGCGGCCGGTCTTCGCCGTGATGCTGATCGGGGGGCTCGTGGTACTGGGCCTCGTCGCCATCCCGAGGCTCGGCATCGACCTGTGGCCGCGCGTCGAGTTCCCGCTCGTCACCGTGGAGACCGTCCTGCCCGGTGCGGCGCCGGAGACCATGGAGCGGGAGGTCTCCCAGGTCATCGAGGAAGCGGTCAATACGATCGAAGGCGTGCGGGAGCTGCGCAGCGCCTCGAGCGACTCGCTCTCCCTGCTCTTCATCGAGTTCGAGCTCGAGTACGAAGTGCAGGACAAGCTGCAGGACGTCCGGGACAAGGTCTCGTCCGTACGCGGCGAGCTCCCCGACGACATCGAGCCGCCCGTGGTCGGGCGGATCGACCCGGACGCCCAGCCGATCCTCGCCATCATGCTGGCGGGTCCCTACTCGATCCGCGCCGTCAGCGAGTTCGCGGACAAGCGCATCAAGCCGCGTCTCGAGCGGATCCGGGGAGTGGGGAGCGTCACCCTGCTGGGCGCGCGCCCCCGCGAGGTGCGGATCTGGATCGACCCGATTCGCCTCTCGGGCTACGGGCTGGCGGTGGACGACGTGCTCCGGGCCGTGCGCCACGAGCACGCGGAGCTGCCGGCAGGACGCATCGAGACCGAGCGCTTCGAGTACGCGCTGAAGGCCGAAGGCAAGCTCACCCGCGTCGCGGACTTCGGCGACATCGTGGTCGCGGAGCGGGCCGGGCGCGTGGTGCACCTGCGCGACGTGGCCACGGTGGAGGACGGTCTCGCTGAGGAGCGCACGCTGTCGCGGCTGAACGGCGAGCGCGGCGTCGCGCTCATGGTGCGGCGCCAGACCGGCGAGAACACGGTGCGGGTGGCGGACGCGGTGAAGGAGGAGCTCGCGCGCATCCGGGCCGACCTGCCCGAGGGCTACCGCATGGTCGTGGCCCTCGACGCGTCCTACTTCATCCGCAGCGCGATCCGCGACGTCGCCTTCGCGCTGGCCTGGGGGGCGCTGCTGGCATCGGTCGTGGTGCTCGCCTTCCTGCGCAGCGTCCGCTCCACCCTGATCGCGGCGGTCACCATTCCCTCCTCGCTCGTGGCAGCGTTCGCCTTCTTCTACTACTTCGGCTTCACCATCAACACCATGACGATGATGGCGCTGTCGCTGTGCATCGGTCTGCTGATCGACGACGCCATCGTGGTCCTGGAGAACATCTACCGGCACATGGAGCGCGGTCTCGAGGCCAAGGAGGCGGGCTCGCGCGGCTCGGACGAGATCGGGCTCGCGGTGATCTCCACCACCCTCGCGGTCTGCGCCGTCTTCGTCCCCATCGCGTTCCTGTCCGGCGTGGTGGGGCGGTTCTTTCGGGAGTTCGGGATCGTCGCTTCCTGTGCGGTCCTGATCTCGACGCTGATCGCTCTCACCCTCACCCCGATGCTGTGTACGCGCTTCGTCCGCGTGACCAGGGAGCTCGGCCCCGCCTTCAACGCTCTGGAGCACGTCTACACCCGTCTGGAGGCTCGCTATCGGAGACTGCTCGCCTGGGGCCTGGCCCATCGCTGGGCGGTCGTCACGCTCGCCATCGCCGCCACCGGCGGGGGCATGCTGATGGCGCGCGCCGTTCCGATCGACTTCGTGATCAGCGAGGACCGCAGCGAGTTCAACGTGTGGTTGAAGGCGCCGCTCGGCACCCCGCTCGAGCAGACCCGCTCGATCGCGCAGCGCTTCGAGGATGCGATCCTCGCGACCCCCGAGATCCAGGTGGCCTTCACGACGATCGGCGGAGGCTCCAAGAAGCGGGTCAACGAGGCCCTCGTCTACGTCCAGCTCCTGCCCAAGGACCAGCGCGCCAAGACCCAGTTCGAGATCATGGCCGATGTGCGCGGCACCATCGAGGCGCTCGACCTCCCCCTGCAGGAGCACGCCGTCGAAGACATCGGCTTCTTCGACGCCACCTCCCGCAGCGCCGAGATCATGTACTCGATCCGGGGGCCGGACATCGGTCGGCTCCAGTACTACGCGGGCACGTTGGTGGAACGCATGCGCCGCGCGGGCGGCTACGCGGACCTGACCCTCTCCTACGAGGTGGGCAAGCCGGAGATCTCGCTCGAGATCACGCGGGAGCGCGCGGCGGACCTGGGCGTGCCGGCGCTCCAGATCGGTCAGACCCTCTCGGCGCTCTACGCCGGCGTGAAGGCCTCCACCTTCGAGGACGAGGGCGAGCGCTACGACGTGCGGGTCCAGATCCGGCCCGAGGACCGCGAGTACATCGAGACGCTCGAGCTGGTGCGGGTCCGCTCGGCGAGTGGCGCGCTGGTGCCGCTGCGCAACCTGGTGACCCCCCGCATCGGCGGCGGGCCGGTCCAGATCGACCGGGAGGCGCGCAGTCGCGCCATCACGGTCTACGGAAACCTGGAGGGCAAGGCCGCCGGGGAGGCCGACGTCGAGGTGTCGCGCTTCGCCGCCGAGCTCGACATCTCGGGCGAGTACCAGTTCGAACCCGTGGGGCCCTCGAAGCGGATGCGGGAGACCGTCTCGGCCGTCTCCTTCGCGTTCCTGCTGGCGTTGACCGCGATCTACATGATCCTGGCCTCCCAGTTCAACTCCTTCGTCCATCCCCTGGTCATCATGCTCTGCGCCCCCCTGTCCTTCGTCGGTGCCTTCCTCGGCCTGTGGATCGCGGGCACCACGCTCGACGTGCTGGGTCAGATCGCCTTCCTGATGCTGATGGGTATCGTGATGAAGAACGGCATCCTGCTGGTGGACTACACCAACACACTGTGCCGGCGCGGTCTGTCCGTGCGCGACGCGGTACTGGAGGCCGGGCCCACGCGAATGCGGCCCGTCCTCATGACGGCGGTCTCGACGATCTTCGGGATGCTCCCCGTCGCGTTGGGCCAGGGCGACGGCTCGGAATGGCGCAGTCCCATGGGAATCATCGCGATCGGCGGTCTCGGGGTCTCCACGCTGCTCACGCTGCTGGTCGTTCCCGTGGCCTACACGATCGTCGAGGACCTCCGGGCCGCGATCCTTCGGCTGCGACCCGGCCGCGAGCGCGTCGACGCCCTCTCGCCGGACTCCGAGACCCCGTAGGGTCCGCCGCCGACACAGACGGGTCGCTGGCCGAAGGGCTCTCCGCCGGGCCAGCCGAGCCAGGTGCCGCCCGGCTTGCGGAGCACCGGCTCCAGGGCGGAGACGAGCCCGCCCGGAGAGGTCCGGCGCTCCAGCCCGGCGGGTCCCCGGTGGAGGCTCAAGGGTTGACGAGCCAGCCGGCGGGGTCGCGGCGGGCCAGCCGAGGGGCTGGGTCGCCGCTGTCGGCTAGCGGACTCACCGCCCGGGCAATTCGGGCGAATGTACGGGCGAGGCGGGTCGCGGGGGGAGGTGCGGGCTCGGCTGTGGCAGACTTGGACCCCGAGCCGAGGGGACTCCGAGCTCGCCCGTACCATCGCCGGGGGTGGTCGCTCAAGACGCCCCGCGGTTCGATGGAAGGGCAACGCAGTACACGCGCGCGCGCCGCGGCGCGGATCGAGGGCGACGGAACTTTCGAAACACCGTGGAATCGCCGGGCCGTGCGCTGGTGCGTTCGGCGCCCTGCGTGGCTCCCGGTGCTCGACGAGGAGAGGCATGTCCGAGAAGTACGTCTATCTGTTCAGTGAGGTCGATCAGGCGGAGAAGCACGTCGGCGGAGCGTGGGACGATGTTCGCTCCCTCCTCGGCGGCAAGGGGGCGAACCTCGGCGACATGACCCGGCTCGGGGTTCCGGTGCCTCCGGGATTCACCGTCACCACCGAGGCCTGCAACGCCTATCTGGAAGCGGGCGGGGAGTTCCCGGGAGACAGCTGGAAGCAGGAGCTCGAGGCGATCGCCGCCATGGAGCAGGCCACGGGGAAGAAGTTCGGCGATCCATCCAATCCGCTCCTGGTCTCCTGCCGCTCGGGCGCGAAGTTCTCGATGCCCGGCATGATGGACACCATCCTCAACATCGGTCTCAACGACGAGGTTGTCGAGGGCATGGTCCGCCTCACCGGCGACGCGCGCTTCGTCTACGACTCCTACCGACGCCTGGTGCAGATGTTCGGCTCCGTCGTTCTCGAAGTCCCGGACGAGGTGTTCGAGACCGTCATCACCGCGCAGCGCGACAAGGCCGGCGTGCGCGTGGACTCCGAGCTCTCGGCCGACGATTGGCGGATCGTCACGCGGAAGTTCAAGGAGCTGGTGAGCAGCTTCACCGGGCAGTCCTTCCCGACGGATCCCTTCGAGCAGCTGGAGCTCTCGACCCGGGCGGTGTTCGGATCTTGGAACGGGAAGCGGGCAGTGGACTACCGCAACGCGGCGGGCATCGCCCACGATCTGGGGACGGCGGTGAACATCCAGGCCATGGTGTTCGGCAACACGGGGCCGGAATCGGGAACCGGGGTGGCGATGTCGCGCAACGCGTCCACGGGATCCCCCGAGATCGAGGGGGACTTCCTCATCAACGCCCAGGGCGAAGACGTGGTGGCGGGCATCCGCAAGACCCAGCCGATCTCGGACCTCGAGCAGCTGATGCCCGACGTCTACAAGGAGTTCGAGCAGATCGCACGCAAGCTCGAGACCCACTTCCGCAACATGCAGGACATGGAGTTCACGATCGAGCGCGGAAAGCTGTGGATCCTGCAGACGCGGGACGGCAAGCGCACGGCCCAGGCCGAGGTGCGCATCGCCGCCGACATGGTCGACGAGGGCCTGATCACCAAGGACGAGGCGGTCAAGCGCGTCAAGCCGGCCCAGGTCGACTTCTTCCTCCATCCGCAGCTCGAGCAGGCCGCGCGCGAGTCGTCCAAGCCGATCGCGAAGGGCTTGAACGTGTCTCCCGGCGCGGCGGTGGGCGTGGTGGCCTTCGACGCCGACACCGCGGAGCGGTGGGCCAAGGACGGCCAGAGGGACGTGATCATGGTCCGGCCGGAGACCAAGCCCGACGACGTGCACGGCATGCTGGCCGCCATGGGCATCCTGACCCTGCGCGGCGGCCGCACCAGCCACGCGGCCCTGGTGGCCCGCCAGTTCGGCAAGCCCGCCGTGGTGGGCGCCGAGGACTTCGAGCTGGATCTCGACAAGCGCGAGCTCCGCGTCGAGGACCTGGTGATCAAGGAGGGGGAGTGGCTCTCCATCGACGGGACCAACGGCCTCGTCTACAGCGGGCAGCTCCCGACGGTGGTGCCGGACCTCCAGAACGTCAATCTGCTCAAGATCCTGGGCTGGGCCGACGAGTTCCGCCGTCTGGACGTCCGGGCCAACGCCGACTACCCGCGCGATGCCGAGCGGGCGCGCGAGTACGGCGCCCAGGGCATCGGACTGTGCCGAACCGAGCACATGTTCTTCGAGACCGACCGGCTCCCGATCGTGCAGCGCATGATCCTCGCCAAGTCGGTCACGGAGCGCACGGAGGCGATCGCGGAGCTGCTGCCGCTCCAGCGCGGCGACTTCGAGGGTCTGCTCCGGGCCATGGCCGGGCAGCCGGTGATCATCCGGCTGCTCGATCCGCCCCTCCACGAGTTCCTGCCCGCCTACGACGAGCTCATCCAGGACCTGGCAGACCTCAAGGTCCGCCTCCAGCACTTCCAGACCATGAGCGAGATCGACGACGCGCTGGAGCAGATCCGCGTCAAGCAGGGCTTCCTGGAGCGCGTCTCGGCGCTGCGCGAGGCCAACCCGATGCTCGGCTCGCGCGGAGTGCGGCTCGGCATCCTGATTCCCGAGCTGACGCGCATGCAGGTCCGCGCGGTCTTCGAGGCGGCCTGCAAGTGCGTCCGGGAGGGGGTCGACGCGCGACCGGAGGTGATGATCCCGCTCACGGCCCACGTGCGGGAGCTGCAGGTACAGCGGGCGGCCCTCGAGGCCGAGGCCCGGGCGGTCATGGCCGAGCAGAACGTGGAGGTCCACTACAAGTTCGGGACGATGATCGAGATCCCCAGGGCAGCCCTCACCGCGGACGAGATGGCCTCGTGCGCCGAGTTCTTCTCCTTCGGGACCAACGACCTCACCCAGACCACGTTCGGGATCTCTCGGGACGATGCCGAGGCGGGCTTCCTGATGCACTACATCCGCAACGACATCCTGACCGACAACCCGTTCGAGACCATCGATCCCGACGGGGTCGGCCAGCTCATCCATCTGGCCGTCGAGAAGGGCCGCCGGGTCCGCCCCGACATCGAGATCGGCGTGTGCGGCGAGCACGGGGGAGACCCGAAGAGCATCGCGCTCTGCCACCAGCTGGGCCTCAGCTACGTGTCCTGCTCGCCCTTCCGGGTGCCGATCGCCCGGCTGGCCGCAGCCCACGCGGCACTCGACGCAGCCAGCTGAGCCGGGGCGGGGGGGCCCGGGCTCCCCGGCTCCGGCCACGACGACGAAGCTCCGGGCGGCTCGGCCGCGGTGGGCCGCTCTGCGCCCAGCCGTGCCGTCGCCCGGGGCCCTGCCCGAGCCATTTGCGTGGCGCGCGCTACCGTGATTCCAACCGGCAGCGAAACGCGTTAGGCTGGGTCTTTCGCAAGCCCAGCCCTTTCGCAAGCCCAACCCTTTCGCAAGCCCAACCGGGAGGCTCCCACCCTGCGCGACGTATGGCATCTCCACAGTGTCGACTGGCTGCGCCATCTCGGCGAAGAGAGCCTCGAGAAGCTCATGGGGGCTTCGGTCTACCGCGACTACGGCTCCGGTGAGACGATCTTCGCTCCGGAGAGCCATCCCCACAGCTTGTACCTGCTCGAGCGGGGCCTGGCCCGCATCTACCGGCTGAGCGAGGAGGGCTCGGAGACGACCTTCGGCTACGTCGCACCGGGGGAGGTGTTCGGCGAGCTCGCCGCCTTCGGCGACTACCCCCGCGAGAGCTTCGCGACGGCGGTGCGCGAGTCACGCGTGTGGAAGATCCCCCACGATTCCTTTCGCCAGCTGCTCCAGAGCAGGCCCGACATCGTGATCGAGATCACCCGGCAGATCGGGGCCAGGCTCAAACGGATCGAGAGCCGGGTGGAGAACCTGGTGTTCCGGGATGCGCGCGCCCGTCTGGCCCACATCCTCCTCGAGCTGGCCGAGGATTTCGGCGACGGCGAGTCCCCGGGGAACGTGATCGGCGTCGACCTGACCCAGGCCGAGCTCGCCACCCTGGTCGGAACCACCCGCCAGACCGTCAACGCCAATCTCCGCGAGCTGGAGAAGGCGGGCGTGATCGGACGCATGGGCCGCCGCCTCGTGCTGCTGAAGAGCGACGAGCTGCGGACCGTCGCGGAGTCGGGGAACCAGCAAGGCTGAGCCGTGGCGCCTCAGCTCTCCTCGCGCGCCATGCCGCGCTCCACGGCTTCGATCAGGTAGGGGCGCAGGCGCGACGCCGTCAGGATCTCGTGGAGCGAGCCCACCTGCTGGGCGCGGTACACGCTGTGGATCTGCTCGAACTGCTCCGCCACCTCGCCCAGCTTCTCCGTACGCACGCTCTCGAACAGGTCGTGCCACCGCGCGCGTAGCCGACCCCGCGTCGTCTATTCCGCCTCGGCGATCTCGCGATCGAGCGCCTGGAGACGCTCGTCCGCGCGGGTGCGTCGATCCACCTCGGCGGTGAAGACGACGGCCGCGGCGGGGGCGCCGCCGATCACGGAGGCGTAGCTGCCCTCCAGCGCCGCCACCTCCAGGCTCTCGTTCAGGGTGCGCGAGAACACCACGTAGGCCCCGCCGTGGTACCGGGACACGACGCAGAACACCATCGGACCCCGGAAGTTCACGACCGCCCGGCCGATCTCCGCCCCGTACTCGAGCTGGAGCCGGCGCATCGATTCCGGCGAGCCGTCGAAGCCGGAGAGATTCGCCAGGATCACCACCGGGCGGCAGCCGCTGGCCGCGTTGACTGCCCGCGCCACCTTCTTCGACGAGAGCGGGAAGAGCGTTCCGGCCGTCCAGTGATCGGGACCGTCGATGGGGACGTAGCCCAGGCGCGCGATGGGATGGGACTCGATTCCGATCAGGCTCACCGGAATGCCGCCCAGGTGGACGTCCATCGTGACCGCGATCTCCGCCTCGTGCATGTCGCGCCAGCGCTCGAGCGGCGCGTGGTCCTGGTCGACCACCGCCTGCATGAGCTTCCGGATCTCGAAGGGCCGCTTGCGGTCCGGGTTGCGCGTCTCGCTGAAGATGTCGCCCACGAATTCGAAGCCGCCGCCGTGGGGGAAGGTCGAGATGTCGCGGTCCCGCGGATCGCCGCTCGCGGCGCGACGCGGGAAGCGCTCGCCGGGCGCCACGTAGGCATGATCGTAGTAGCGGAACAGGATGCGGCACGCCTCGCCGATGTCGCGGGCCCAGTACTGGGCCTGCCCGTTGCGGCCCATGATCTGCTCGTAGCCGCCGATCCCCTGGTGGTCTTCCGCCGAGACGCCGCCCGAGTAGTCGAGGGCCCGCTTCCCCGTGAGGAGCATGGAGGCCTCCGGCGTCATGATCAGGATGCCGCGCGTGTGCATCAGCATCGTGGCCTCGGCGTTCCAGTAGGACTGGCCGCCGACGTTGATGCCGGTGACGACGATGTTGATCTCGCCGCCCTCCTGGGTGAACTCGATCATCCGGCGCAGGGCGGCGGCGGTCCAGTCCAGGTTCTCCGTGCCGCTCTCCATGGCGATCTTCGCCCCAGCGGAGAGCGCGTACCATTCGAGGGGGACCCGCTCCCGGTCCGCCAGGTCGATGGCGGCGATGATGCGGCGACACTCCGGCTCGGCGAAGGATCCCAGCTCGCGGCTCGGGTCGCCCATCAGCACCACGCGGGTCATGCCCTCCGGGTGCTTGGCGGTGAAGTTGCGCAGCAGGCCCACCACCATGTTGGCCTTGTTCTTACCGGGCTCCCGATCCACCGGGACGAGCCGGTTGTCGTCGTCGAGGTCGTACTCGACGAACTCACCGGGCGGGAACTCGGCCTGGGTCCCGTCCCTCGGCGGGGTGAGCATGCGCATGATCTCGTAGGGGTAGACGAGCCCCCGCTGGCGCATCCGCACGACGCGCTGGGCGTACTCGCTGAGCGGCCGGATGGGCTGTTCCCGCGGATCGGAGAAGCGCACCACGACCTCGCGTCCGCCCGGGTTCTCGATCGTGAGGATGCGGTCGCGCAGCGCCCCGTCGGCGTCGGGCATGCGCGCGCGCACCACGACCTTCTCCAGGCCCAGGTCCTCGGTGGCGGGCGCCAGCCGGTGAGCCAGCTCGTTGAGCTCGACCGGATCGAGCTCGAGCGGCGGCCATACGTAGAGCAGCACGCGATTCCAGTGCAGCCGCTCGCGGGCGGAGCGCCGCGACTGGTACAGCCGGACCCCGGCCAGCGCCTCCATGAGCATCAGCTCGAGCAGGGGCAGGCGCGCCACGCGGCCGTTCTCGTCGAGAACCGGCGTGACGTCGCGCACCTCGGCGAAGGCGAACAGGCGCTGGTCCTTCGGATTGGAGCGCGCGGTGCCGTGGAACAGGTAGACGTCCTCGACGGAGGGCAGTCGCTCGATCTCGAAGTTGGTCGTGCGCCACAGCTCGAGGCGCTTGCCCATCATCGGATGCAGGCCGCGGTAGACGCGGTCCTCTTCGTAGCCGCCCTCTACCGGGCGGTGGGTGAAGTGCTGCATCGAGCTCATGCCCGGCCCGTAGCCCGGGGCCGCCACCGCCGTCACGACTCCCGCTACCGGGTGGGGCAGGGACGCAGCCTCGAAGCACGCGCGAAGCCGCGCCTCCGTGGCATCGGCCTCGCCGTGCGGCTCGGGGCGCCACACGAAGAAGTTGAGGAGCAGTCGATCGTCGGCCGGGACGTCGGCGAGCAGGGGCGCGAGGGAGGAGAGGGTGTCCTCGAGCTCGTCCCAGGCCGTGCACGAGGCGACCACGTAGCGCCGCACGCCCTCGTGGGTGTAGCGGGCCGTCGTGACGCAGCGGCCGTCGGCCTCGACGCTGTGCACCTCCTCCACCTGGCGGATCCGGTAGTAGCGCCGGGTGAGCACCTCGAGCATCAGGGCCCGCGCGGCCGGCGAGGAGCTCTCGAAGCGGGCCGTCATCAGGTTGACGAGCGGCTCGGGGCACTCCACGAGCGCCTGGACCGCCTGGTTCCGCTCCGCTCCGTCGGGCCCGAGGGCGAGGCCCAGCAGGCGCTCGGCCTCCGCATAGGCCTCTCCGCGCACGCGCTCGAAGAAGGGGCGGTCGAACTGGCGGTAGCGGACCGCCCGGGCCAGGTCGCTGACCGCCTGGAAGCGGCCGCGCGTCGCCGCGACGATGCGGTCGAGCAGGGCTCCGGCCTCCTCCCCCCCCCGCGAGGCGAGCCGGTCCGCGGGGTCCAGTCGACGCCCGAGGATGTCGAGGAGCACGTTGACCTGCTGACCCATGCGCTGATGGGCCTTGCAGATGAACAGCAGGCTCTCCTCGAGCTCGGGCCTGCGCTCGAGACCCTCCACCCCGTAGTAGCCGAGCGCGCGCTGCAGCCGATCGAGGAACGAGGCGGGCAGATCGGCGCCGGCGGTGTCGAGGGAGCGCAGGTAGATGTAGAGGTACTCCTCGGTGCTGCGCAGGTCCACCTCGTCCTCGCCGCCGCCGCGTCGCCGGAACAGCGCGCAGATGTCGGCGAACGCGGCGAGGATCTCGTCCTCGGCGGCCAGGAGCTCCGGGTCGTCCGGGGGGAGCTCCGCGCACACCGCGCGGCGCTCGGCGAGGACGCGTCTCGCGTCCGCCGGGTCGACGTCGAAGCCGAGCATCAGGCAGCGCAGCTCCTCGAGATGCCTGCGCGAGCGCGCCCGGAGGTCCTGGTCCTCCGGCAGCGAGACGAACTCCTCGAACGCGAACGCGGCGGGGGTCTTGGCCTCGCCTTCCACCTCGATCCGCTCCAGGGCGAGGATCGGGGCTCCGGCGTCCACCTGGGTGTTGGGGCTCGCCACGATCTCGCGGACGCGGCCGGGGAAGGTCGCCAGGACCGGCATCTCGGTCTTCATCGCCTCCAGCACGGCGATGCGATCCCCCACGTCGACCTCGTCGCCCTCCTTGACGTCGATCGACAGCACCACCGCGGGAGAAGGCGCCCGGACGAAGCCCGCGTCGTCGCGCGAGACGCGATGGGGCACCCCGTTCACCTCGACGAGCTGCTCGAGGCCCTCGTTGATCGAGAGGAGCTGGTAGACCTCGCCTCCGAAGTGCAGTCGCCGCTCGAGCTCTCCCAAGCGCTCGACCCGCGCGTCGATGCTCATTCCGTCCAGGTGGAGGCGGTAGTACTGGGGTCCCAACCGGTGCACGTGGATCTTGTAGGTCGTCCCCCGGTGGCGCAGCTCGACCGAGTGCCCGACCTCGGCCCGTAGCCGCGGGCGCCCCCGAGCCGCCGTGGCATGGAAGCGCGCCAGCTCCACCGCGAACTCCGCGTCGTAGGCATCGATGGCGGACTGGACCAGCGCGGCGTCGGCGTGGGCGCGCGGCAGGTGCCCGTCGGAGGCGGTCAGGCGGTCGAGCCAGCCGACGTCGACTTCGCTGCTCGCGACCTCGGGCAGGTCCAGGAGTCCGAGGAGGAAGCCCTTGTTGCTGGAGCCGCCGCGCACGGCCAGGCGCATCTCCGCCAGGGCGCGCCGCAGCCGGGCCAGGGCCTCCGGCCGATCCCGACCCGTGGCGACCACCTTCGCGAGCATCGAGTCGAACTCCGGCGCCACCCGGTCGCCCCGGACGAAGCCCGTGTCCACGCGAATGCCGGCCCCGCCCGGCAACCGCATCAGCTCGATGGCGCCCGGCGCCGGTGCGAAGCTCCGTTCCGGATCCTCCGCATTCACCCGCACCTCGATCGAGTGACCGCGCTGGGGCGGCGGATCGCCTTCCAGGCGCCCTCCTCGGGCCACGTGGATCTGGAGCTTCACGAGATCCGCGCCGGTCGTCTCCTCCGTGACCGGGTGCTCGACCTGGAGCCGCGCATTGACCTCCATGAAGGAGAAGCTGCGGCTGGCGGTGTCGTACAGGAACTCGACCGTTCCCGCGTTGCGGTAGCCGGCGGTCTGTCCGAGCCGGACCGCCGCCTCGCACAGCTCGCGCTGCTGTTCTCCGTCGAGCGCGGGGGAGGGGGTCTCCTCGAGCACCTTCTGGTTGCGGCGCTGGATCGTGCAGTCGCGCACGCCCAGCGCCCAGGTGGTGCCCTGTCCGTCGCCGATGATCTGGACCTCGACGTGGCGCGCTCCCTCGAAGAGCCGCTCCATGAACACCGTGTCGTCTCCGAAGCCCTTCAGGGCCTCGGAGCGGGCGCTCTCGAAGGCGCCGGGGAGCTCGTCCATCGACCGCACGCGGCGGATGCCCCGGCCGCCGCCACCGGCCGTGGCCTTGATCATCAGCGGCAGCCCGAGCCGCTCCGCCTGCAGCCGCGCCTGGTCCAGATCCGGGACCGGTCCGCCGCTCCACGGAGCGATCGGCACACCGGCCCGCTCGGCCAGCTGCTTGGAGCCGATCTTGTCGCCGAGCTGCCGCGTCACCTCCGGATCGGGGCCGATGAACACCACGCCCAGATCGCGGCAGAGCTCCGCGAACGCGGCGTGCTCCGACACGAATCCCCAGCCGACCCAGACCGCCTCGGCGCGCGTCTCGCGCAGCGCCCGCTCGAGCGTCGCGTAGTCGAGGTAGCGGACCTTGCGCTGGCCGTCGCGCTCGTCGACGAAGGTGGGAGAGCCGAGGTCGTAGGACTCGTCGGCCTCGCGTACGAACAGGGCTCTGCGATCCGGCTCGGTGTAGAGTGCGATGGCCTTCAGGGAGTCGCCGCGCTCGCGATTCCAGTCCCGCGCGGCGCGGATGAAGCGCATCGCGGTCTCGCCCCGGTTGACGATGGCGATGCGCCGGAACTGCGCCGCCATCAGGCCATGGCCTCGGAGAGCGGCGCGAGCGCGTCGTCTCCGACCGCGTCCGGCAGTCCGATCGTCTCGTAGCCCTCCAGGCGCAGGCAGACCCGGCCCGACGCGTCGACCACGGTCGCATCGAAGCGCTGCCCGTCGTCGCGTGGCGTCACGATGGCGTGCAGTCGGCCCTCCGGCTCGACCGGCGCGGGAAGTACGCGGCCGATCCGGCGCGGCAGGCCCATGCGCGAGGTCGTGCCGATCTCGTAGATCCCCGCCGTCTGGAAGCACAGCTCGATCAGCCGGGGCCCCACCTGCAGCCCGCGTTCGGCGGGCTGGTGGTTCGGAGGCAGCGACTCGGGCATCCGGCCGACCACGTCCCCTTCGTGACGCCAGGCCGACTCGAGCACCTGATAGGCCGGTCCGTGGAAGTAGACGCCGTAGATGGCTTCGCTGCCCACCTGCGGGCCCTGCGGATCGCCGGGCACCTCGGCGTGCGGCGTCTCGGCGGGCTCCCTCGTCAGACGCACGCGCGCGCGGAAGTGGAGCGTGGCCTGGGGCTCGGACTGTCCTGCGAGCTGGCGTCGACCCACGAGCTCGCAGGCCGCCACCACCTCGTCACCCTCCGGGAAGAAGCGGGCGAAGAGCTCGACCTCGCGCGGCTCGTCGCGGAAGAACTTGAAGGGGGCCAGGAACTCCACGTCCTCGATCGCGGCCACGTGGAGGCCGGGCCAGACCAGACCCGCCAGCTCGGCGAAGCCCTCGATCCCCATCACCCCCGGGAGCACGGGCGTGCCCTCGATCCGGTGGTCGTCGAGGAAGGGCTGCTGCTTCGGTTCGAGCTCGATCGCCACGTGCAGTCCCTGATGGAGGCCCATGCCCCGCACGGAGCCCAGCATCGGACCCCGGGCGCTCGGCTCGAGGGCCTCCGTGTCGAGTCCACCCGTGTCGTCGAATTCCCGGGTCAGCACGCCGAGCCGGCCCGCGATCAGTACCTCGCCGCGTCGGCCGCCGCCGGTGAGCTCGCGCCGCACCATCGGGATGCCGGCTTCGGCGGGGAGCATGTCGATGCCCGCGCGCTCCATGACGGCGGGAATCGATCCCCGCGTCGCCATGCCGATGTCGCCCCAGGCCGTCCAGTCCACCGCAATGGCGCGGGTGTCGGGTCGGCTGGCGGCGAGGCTGGACGTGTACTTGCACAGCAGGTCGTTCGCGGCGCTGTAGTCGGTCTGCCCCGCGTTGCCGAAGCGGCCTGCGATCGAGCTGAAGCCCACCACCGCTGCCAGAGGCATGTCGCCGATCGCCCGCATCAGGTTGAACCAGCCGTCGCACTTCACGTCGAAGACCAGATCGAACTCCGACGGATCCTTGTCCGCGATGCTGCGGCTGCGCTCGAGGCCGGCCGCGTGGAGCAGCAGGTCGATGCGGCCGTGGCGCTCGCGCACCGCGTCGATGACGCCGGTCACCGCATCGGCGTCGGCCAGGTTCACCTGGTGCCAGCAGACTTCGCCCCCGGCAGCTTGCACCGCCTCGACGGCCGCGAGGGCCGCCTCGGCGCGCTCGATTCCCGCCAGCTGGCGCTCCACCTGGACCGGCGTCGCCCGCTCTCCCTGTGTCCGCAGCTCCTCGAAGATCGCGCGTCGCAGGCCCTCACGGTCGCTTCGGAACTGCGCGATCCGGGGATCGCTCGCGTCGGGTTCCGGTACCAGATCGAGCAGGTGGAAGGTGCCGCCGCCGGCGCTCGCCAGGTCGGCGGTGATGGCGGACACGATGCCTCCCGCGGCGCCCGTTACCACGAAGACCGCTTCGGATCCCAGCGCCAGGCCTTCCTGCCCGTCGTCCACGGGCTGCTCGACCAGGCCCACGCTGACCCGATGCTCCTCCGTGATCCCGATCTCGACCGCGCCCGGATCGCGCAGCGTCTCGGCGATCAGGACGTCCGCGAGCTCGGCCGTCTTCCGCGAGGGAGCGAAGTCCACCGCCTTGACCAGCGCCTCGGGCCGCTCCCGCTTGAAGGCCTTGGTGAAGCCCACCACCGCGCCGCCGAGCGGAGCGGTCGCCGGGTCTTCCCCGTAACCGTGCCGTCCGCCGAGGCGGGTGCCGGACACCAGGAAGGTGTCGGGCGACCCGATCGCATCGCCCAGGGCGCGCGCGGCGTGGAAGAGCGCCTTCACGCGCAGCGAGGTGGCGCTGCGCCAGGCGGCCAGGTCCATGCGTTCGATGGGCTCCTCCACGTCCAGCGCGGGCAGCCAGTACACCCCGTGGATCGGTCCCTGGGAGAGCCACTCCCCGACGCGACGGGCCAGCTCCTCCGGCTCGGGGGCGTCCTCGACGGCGATCACCTCGACGCCGAGCTTCTCGAGACGCCGGACCAGGGCGCGTCCGACTCCGCCGGTGTCGAGCATCACGAGCACGCGACGGCCCGCCTCGAGGGAGACGCCGGTCTCTCGACACCGCTCCAGGTCGGGACGCAGCACCGGCACCGGCACGCGTCGCGGGATACGCGCCGCGGCTTCCATGCTGCCGCGCAGCGCCGGCGTCCCTGCCGCCGGGGCGCCGGTGGCGCCGGCTGCGGCGGCTTCGACTGCCGGCTCGGTCGCGGCCGCTGCCGCGAGCTGCGGCGCGCGCTCGCGCACGAAGCCGATCACGTGCTCGAGGGTGGGGTAGTCGCGGAGCTTCAGGTTCTCGTCCCGCGGGATGCCGTAGGCCTCGCGGATGGCGGCGAAGGTCTCGGCCTGCTTGACGGTGTCGATGCCGAGGTCGGCCTCGAGGTCGAGGTCGAGATCGAGCATGTCCTGGGGGTAGCCGGTCTTCTCCGACACGACCGCGAGCACCTTGTCGCGCAC
>JAAUYK010035804.1_pt1 | contig 16184 bp, 12 predicted proteins | sample 7278021 | NCBI WGS metagenome assembly JAAUYK01 (sample SAMN14350223, study PRJNA611818) | marine sediment metagenome | isolation source: surface marine sediment (1.8m) | place: French Polynesia: Moorea | collected 2018-08
ATCGGGTCGGTGGCCTTTATATACGGTGTTATTGGTGATCATCCGGCAAAAGCCTGGCAGGCTTATTTGATTAATTTTTTGCTCTGGTCCGCCATTGCCCAGGGAGCGGTGCTTTTTTCAACGGTGATGCACATGACCAAAGCCCGCTGGAGCGGTCCGTTATCAGCCCTAGCGGAGTCCTTTGCGTCCTTTTTCCCGCTTTCGTTCGTGCTGTTTCTGATCTTATTTTTGGGACGAACCCATATCTTTCCGTGGCTGCACGAGGATCTGCACGGCAAAGAAGTCTGGCTCAATATTCCCTTTCTGTTCACACGCGATTGTGTCGGCTTGCTGTTACTGTATGCCATTGGGTTTGCCTATTTGTACAATGCACTTCAGCTTCGTGCGGATGCCAACCAGAATCAGGGTACATTCGGAAAAATGGTTCACAGAGGCTGGGTTCGCAATAATCGCAGCATCGAGCAGGTTAAGAAAAAAATGACCATCTGGGCCGGGCTATATATTTTGGCGTTTACGCTGGTGCTGAGTCTGATCGGCTTTGACCTGGTCATGAGTATGGACCCCCACTGGATATCGACCCTGTTCGGCGGCTACAGCTTTGTCAAAGCCTTTTATGTCGGCTTGGGTGCCCTGATCATCCTGGCAGCCATTACTTGGATTCGAAATGGTGAATCATCCGGTCTGGAGCCTGCCCATTTTCATGATATCGGAAAATTGTTTCTGGCTTTTTGCCTGCTGTGGGCTGACTTTTTTTATGTTCAGCTGACCGTCATCTGGTACGGCAATATTCCGGAAGAAACCTATTATGTCATCGAGCGTACTGTGATGGTCCCCTGGAGCAAGCTGGCCTGGAGCATTTTTATCGTCTGCTTCATCATACCGTTTGTGATTTTGCTAAATAAAAAGGTTAAATCAAAGCCTGTTTTCATGGTGATTTTGTGTAGTGTCATCATCATCGGGTTCTGGTTTGAACATCTGCTGCTGCTGGCGCCGGCGCTGAGTCATGGTGCGCATTCGCTGTCGCTGAATGTGACCGATGGATTAATAACAGTGGGATTTTTCGGTTTGATGGTCATGGCCGTCAGCTATTTTTTAAGGCGCTTTCCGAATATTGCCGGCAGCAGTCAGACCGAGCCGTCGGCTTAAAGATGCAACATTTTTAACGAGGTATCGAACCCTTGAGCAAAAATGCCATTATCATTTTGACCACGTTGATCACCGGGTTGGCCATCGCGGTGTTTATTTTCCTGTTCTACAAGGTGCCTTACGGCGATGTCGGGCCGGAGCAGCCGATTCCCTTCAGCCACAATGTTCACAGCGGGGTCAAGCAAATCCAGTGTCAATACTGCCACCCCTATGTGGCTTATTCCAATCATCCAGGGATCCCGGCGGTGGAAAAATGCCTGCACTGCCATAACTATATTATTGCCAACCACCCCTGGATAAAAAAGGAACACGAATATTTTAACACCAACACGCCAACGCCCTGGGTCAAAGTCAATTATGTGGCCGAACACGTACTGTTTAATCACCAGCGCCATATTAACAGTAAAATCGCCTGCACCGAATGCCATGGACAGGTGCAGAACCTACAGCGTCTGCCGCATAAAACCTGGTATATGAATGAGTGCATTACATGCCATTTTAAAAAGGGCGCCAATGTGGACTGCTGGCTGGCGTGCCATAGCTAGATCGTTATAGGTTAAAAGTTATTGGTTATTCGTTATACGAAATTGAGATAAAGCCGATATGCCAGAAACAAATAACCAATAACAAATAACGAATAACAAACATGGGAGAACCAAATTTGTCGACTGAAGTCACTGAAAAGGTGCCATCGAGCAATCCGACCGCCAAGGCATTTACGCTGACATCCGCACTCTGGTTTGCCGCGGCAACCTCTTTTGGCATGATTGCCGCGGGCTATTTGATCGCGCCGGATTTTTTGGCGAATGTCGAATATATTCACTTTGGCCGGGTAAGGCCCATGCACATCAACGCTGTATTGTTCGGTTTTGTAACCCCGGGTTTACTGGCGGCAGCCTTTTATTATTTTCCCAGACTATTGCGGACCGAGCTGTTCAGCCATAAGCTCGGCATATTCAGCGCCATTTTCTGGAATATTACGGTTGCCGCCGGTATGATCGGTATCAGTCTTGGGCACACCCAGGGTCGCGAATACGCTGAATTGCCATGGCCAGTTGATATTATGGTGGTGATCAGTTTCTCCCTGGTCGTATTCAACATTTTAATGACCATCCGCAAGCGTGCAGAGCCCATTTTATATGTGTCCATCTGGTATACGACCGCCGCTGTCCTTTTGACATCCATCACTTATTGCCTTGGCAATGTCATTTGGAAACCCGATACCGGCGCCCTGGTGGGTATCCCGGATGCCATCCTTCTATGGTTTTACGGGCACAATATTTTCGGGCTCCTATTGACGCCCATGGGTCTGGCGGTGGCCTACTATGTGCTGCCGATTGCCACACGCAGCCCGCTGTGGAGCCACACGCTGTCACTGGTAGGGTTCTGGTCTTTGATCATCGTTTATACCCATATCGGCACCCATCACCTGCTGCAGGTGCCCGTGCCTACCTGGCTGAAAACCATCTCGATTGTTGACAGTGTCGCCATGGTAATTCCGGTTATGATCGTATTGATCAATTTATGGTACACCATCAAAGGCAAGCTGGGGGAGATTCATGCTGACATTGGCGCCAAATTCGTGTTGACCGGCACCATATTTTATTTCTTTGTCAATATCCAGGGCTCAATGATGGCCCTGCCGCATGTGCAGCGCATCACCCACTTCAACAACTGGGTGGTCGGCCATGCCCATATCGGTGTGCTCGGATTTGCCGGGGTAACAGCCCTTGGCGGGCTGTATTTCATTTTACCCAAAATTACGGGCAAACCCCTGTACAGTAAATTTCTGGCCGACGTTCAATATTGGCTGGTGCTGATCGGTGTCACGGGCTTTGCGGTGGTCCTGACGGTTGTTGGACTCATCCAGGGCAATGCCTGGTACAATGGTGAAGCCCTTTATCGCACCTTGCCCATGATTCAACCCTATTACATTTTAAGAGCCTCGCTGGGATTGTTTATTATGATTGGCGCATATATCGGATTATATAACGTCATTCGATCGCTATATTTTAATCGCGGAGTTGCAACATGAGAATGACCCCGACTGTCATTATCACGGGTATTCTGGCCCTGTTGGCGGCTATTACATTGATCGTCGTCTACTGGCCCTATGCCACCCAGGATAAGACACCTTCTGAAATTTTTCGCACTCGCACGGCAATTGAAAATGAAGGCCGTAAAATTTACCTGGAGAACGGGTGCGTTTACTGTCACAGTCAGTCCATCCGGGCCATCGATTGGATCCACGGCGCACATCGCATTGCCCAAACCGGCGATTATGTGGCCGACGAACCCGTGGCGCTGGGATCCCAGCGCACCGGTGTGGACCTGTCACAGGAAGGCGGCGAGCACCCAGATGACTGGCATATCGCTCATTTTATCAATCCGCGTTACACGCGGCCGAGCTCGATTATGCCGCCCTTTGAGTGGCTGGGTATGGAACGCATTCATCAACTGACTCAATATATTCAAAGCCTGGGATTTAAAAATGCCGACCGGCGCATGGAGCGCCAGCGTTACTGGAAAGCCGAATCTATCAAGGCCTATGAGGCCGGACCTGATGTAAACGCCCGCTGGCTGGCAGAAATTGTGCCGGAAGGGTGGCGCAACATCCCGAATCCGTACCCGACCACCAAGGCCAGCTTGCAGCGGGGACATAAAATTTATCAGAATAATTGTATCGGCTGCCACGGCCCCATCGGAGACGGCATGGGCCCGGCCCAGCCCTGGATATATCCGCCGCCGTTAAATTTCACGATTTTGAAGGGCCGCGAGATATCCGGCGGGATTATCTACTATCAGCTGATGAACGGCATAACCGGAACGGCCATGCCGTATTTTAAAAAAGAGCTGGAATCCCAGAAGCTCTGGGAGGTCGGTGATTACATTGCAGTTTACTTTATTAACCAGAGCGATGCCAATGCCGAACCGCGCGGTATAGATGCGGCCTGGGAACCATAACATTAGGCGAAATTGGCCCTTTTTCCGAATAGCTGCGTTCTCCGCGGATTGTAGGCCTCGATGTACCAAACGTACGCCTCAACCTAAAATCCTTGTGCGGCCTGGCTCTTCGAATAAAGTTCCTATTTTCGTATAACTTGCTTGATCGTTGATTTATTAACTATTTAACTATTTGACCAATCAACTATTTAACTAAGATGTACTACCCTTACTTTATTGCATATATGGCTGCCGGATTTGTTATCAGCCTGGTGGTGTTTTTCTGGGCGCTGAACAGCGGGCAGTTTAATGACCAGCAAAGGGCGCGCTTTTTGCCGCTGCAAAATGAAATGCAAACCCAACCGGCAAAAATACCCAGATTTGCGCGCATTCAAACCGCTGCTCTTTTTTCACTGGTTTGCCTATGCCTTGCAAGCGCTGTGGCGGTAGTGGTCTTTTCCTTGATAAAAGGGATGCAATAATGGCTCCTAGCAGAAAGGGTTTGATTTAAAAAACATTCAAGGAATCCGGCTATGAGATATTTTACCTTACTGGGCATTCAGCATTTTGTTATGTATCTGTTTCCGGCCCTGGCAACGGTTGTGCTGTTTATCATCGGCCTGGGGTTTTATTACGTCAAGCGTAAAGATGCGGAAGAACGCGAAACGCGCATCATCGAGGAATTTCCCGGCGGTATTCAAGGCCGCAACGCGCCTTTTCCCCTGGTGGCAAGTCTCATACTGATTGGAACCATTATCTGGGTATTCGCCTATATCGTCTTAATTGGTACTTTAGAGGTCAGAATCTAATGGAAAATACGGATCACCATGCCTCGGCAGTCAAAACCTGGCTATTGGTACTTTTATTTGTCGCCATCATTGTCTTCAAGGGGTGGCTGGCATATACCGTTATTGGGGACCTTGGGCAGCCCGACTGGGATTATCGACCGATAGAAGATGTGCCTGCGGAGTCTGCTTATGCCATTTGGGATCCTTATTACCCATTACCTTACGCTCAGCATGTGCTCAAAGAGCAGGGTCAGGAAGAAAACCCAAAGCATTTGTATATTATTCCTTTTAAAGGTGTTGAATAAATGAAAAAGGTAATTGGCTTTTTGATTGGTGTCGTCATTGTAGTTCTGGTTGCCTACAATGCGCTCGTCTATTATGATAATAACTTCCGCTATGGCCGGATGCGGGAAACACCTGCCGTGCGGCCTTACGAAGAGCCGCTGCTGATCAAGGAGGCTGGCATAGTCCCGGTAAACGGTGGCGAAGCCATTTTCCGGGTATCGGCCGGAACCGACATACCATCTCCCTTCGATTTGAACCAGCCGGCTGCGATCGATCGCGGTAAAGCCGTATACCTGGTCTATTGCGCTCAGTGCCACGGTCATAAATACGACGGCAACGGCAGCGTCGGTCAGAGCTTTGCGCCTTTGCCGACCGATCTGCGCAGCGCCAAAGTCCAAAACAGCCCGGCCGGTGTACTTTTTAAAAATGTCAGCTATGGCATCCCCGATGGCCGGCAGCCCCCATTGCACGCGACCATCACCGTCGATGATCGCTGGCGAGTCGTTGCTTTTGTCAAATCCCTTGGCACGCGAGAATAATTCTCTTCAATCCCAAACTTCACTTTCTTTCGTGTTTTTTTCATATTACATTCTGGGTTCGGCAGTAAGACCTATCCAGGTTTCAGGTGTCGGGTGTCAGGTGTCAGAAGAACGAGGTCAGACAACAGATGGGAATTAAAACAAAATAGCCTTTCTGTCCTCTGTTTTCTGCTCTCTGTCATCTTTTTGCTGACACCTGACACCTGAAACCTGACAACTTGATTATAGAAATTATTATTTAGAATTTTCCTGGCTCCATGGTTAAGCACCCTGACTCAAATAACACCTCGAAAAAATGTGACCTGTGCGGCCTTCCACTGCGCTACAAAACAGCTACCGCCGCTATCGCTGGAGCCGATTATGCGTTCTGCTGCCACGGCTGCCGGCAAGTGTTCACCATCCTGATGGAAGCTTCAGATTCGCCCAATCCTGAATCGTTTAAAGAAACCGAATTGTTCAAGCAATGCCAGTCCAAAGGTATTATTCCGGCTTCTGAAGAGCAACTCATCGAAATTTCACGCGATACCGCTTCCGTGGGTGATGACGCCCAGTCAAATGCCGCCAAAGCATCCGCATCAATTGAGGCACCTAATGCCCTGACACTTACGCTGTTGGTCAGCAAAATGTGGTGTTCGGCCTGTGCCTGGGTCATCGATAAATCTTTGCAAAAAACCCAGGGTGTCATCGATTCAACCTGCAATTTTTCAACGGACCGGCTACAGGTACTTTACGATCCTATCAAGGTCTCTCCTGATCAGATCATTCAAAGCATCGGCAAACTTGGGTACCAGGCAGCAACGGTTGAGGAATCCGGCAAAACCAAGGAGTTCTCACGGGAATTTGTGCGTTTTGCAGTCTCGGCTTTTTTGACCATGAATGTGATGATGCTATCTTTTGCTCTATATACCGGCTTTATTACAGACTTTTCAGCCGAAAATGCTGCGAAAATATCCTGGCCCATGTTTGTCATGGCCGGTGCCGTTTTGATCTACGGCGGATATGATTTTTACAAAAAAGCCTGGGCAGGATTGCGCCATGCGGCCTTCAGCATGGAAACCCTGATCATTATCGGGGCCTTGAGCGCTTATTTTTACAGCACGTTTAACCTTTTACGCGGCAGCATCCATCTTTACTATGACACCGCCGCGATGCTGATCACCCTCGTATTGCTCGGCAAAGCACTCGAGCGCCGCGCCAAAAGAAAAGTGCTGATGGATCTGGAAAATTTCTTTGCGCTGGCACCTACAAAAGTTAGGATCTGTAATCGTGATTTTCCCGACGGCCGTTATGTGGCCATTGAACAACTGGCACCCGCTGACCATTTTCGTGTGGCTGAAAATGAAATTATACCGGCGGATGGGCACATCCTGGCCGGCAGTGGCAGCGTGGATGAATCCGCGTTGACCGGCGAGCCGGTGCCGGTTGCCAAAAAGACCGGGGATTTTGTTAGAAGTGGCACTCGGGTCCAGCAGGGCGAATTTAAAGTCAGCGCCGAAAAAGTCGGTGATGATGCCACCCTGGGTCAGATGATGCAAATCATTGAAAAAACGCTGCTGACCAAGTTGCCTATCGAAGGTAAAACAGATGTCATCCTGCAATGGTTTGTGCCCGTCATTCTGGCAATGGCAGCTGCCACCGCCGTTATATGTGCCCTCAGCGGTATATCGGTGGAAGCGTCCATTTTAAGAGCTGTGACCGTCATGGTCATCTCCTGTCCCTGCGCGCTGGGAATCGCCATCCCCCTGGCCCGGGTGGCCGGGATATCAATTGCCGGCAAAAAGGGAATTCTGGTGAGGGATTTTGCAGCCTTTGACATGGCACAACGCGTCAGTGCATTTGTATTTGATAAAACCGGGACAGTCACACACGGTAACTGGACCCTGCAGGAGGTGATCACTTTGGGTTCTCAAGATCGGGATGGGGTATTTCACCTAGCGGCCGGTCTTGAAATGGATTCAGATCATTTTATCGCCCGGGAAATACGGCAGCAGGCCAAAAAACGCCATTTACAGCCGGCGAAAATCGAACACATTCAGACGGCCGAAAACGGCATATCCGGTCTATTTGAAAATACCCCTGTAAAAATCGGCTCAGCGGGCTTTATGGGGGACACCCTCATCGACTTCAAAAAAGAATATGATTTCAATCGCATACAGCCAACATCAACAGATTCATACGTATTTATGAGTATCGGCGATTCGCCAGCCGCTATTTTCGCATTTGGAGACACCCTTCGCAGCGGCGCCAGAACAACCATTGAGCAATTGCAGCAGCGCGGGTTAAAAACCCAACTGGTTTCGGGTGATGGCATTCAGACGACGCGTGCCGTTGCTGAGGCTGTTGGAATTCCCGAGGCTTTCGGCGGCCAAACACCAAACGATAAAGTAGCCGCCGTTAAAGCCTTGCAGAAACAAAATCACCTTGTTGCGATGGTCGGCGATGGCATCAATGACGCCCCTGCTCTGGTGCAGGCTGATCTTTCGCTGGCGGTCCATTCCGGGGCGCATCTGGGCGAAGAGGTGGCGGCTGTGACCCTGATGCGGGCCGAACCCGAACAAGTCATTGATTTTATAACATTTTCCACAGTGGTCAATCAAAAAATTTATCAGAACCTGGTCTTTACCTTCGCATACAATGTCATCAGTATCCCCATCGCCATGAGCGGCCTGTTGAACCCGTTGGTGGCCGTTTGCGCCATGCTTTTGAGCAGCATCAGCGTCATCGGAAACACGCTGATGCTGGTCCGTAAGCACTCCGCTCAGGGTTCCGAGGTTCAAGGTTCAGCGTTCAAAGGTTAAGGTCAATGTCCGCTGGTTTTTATCGCCTGGCTTCTGACTTCGGCCTGTTGCTTGCTGGCTGCTTAAACCACTAAACTCGGAACACGTAACACGCAACCTCTGAACCTCTGAACCTAGGAACCTAGGAACCAAAAATATCGATTTAATTAAACATTTTGTTACCAATGGTATTATTTTTGCATCTATACATGTAGATGTGTTGTAAGGAACAGCATCGTTGAGTCGACCGTAAATGGCTTAGGTTGTGGCATTTGAACCGTCTACAAGCGAAAGTAAAGCAATTATGAGGAGTTAGCCGGATTGCCGTGAATCGACCACAAAACGGAATTAAAAATGTGCCTGCGAAGTGCCTAAAAACTGAGTTCAAAATAGGATAAAGCTGCCAAAAAATGTTACAATATAACGTCAAAAAGGCGTTAATTTTTTTAATATCCAAGTTGCCAAAACAGGATTGATGCTTACACATTTGGTTAGGGAACACGAGGCATTGGGGTTAAAAAGAACTTGTATTTAGTATAGATTTTGAATTTCCAGCCAGTCAATTCCTGCCCGAAGGTGAAAACAGCATCCCCGCAGATGTTCATGATTTGAACAAAATGGACGAATTCTAATAAATTCACGAGCTGGCAGCTTGAGCCACACGCTGAACAACAATAATTTCAAACAACCATATACGATGGGAGGAAAAATGCCTAAAAATTCAAGCACGCTTCACCAGCACTTGGCAGCTGTCAAAGACGGCAAGTTGCGGTTTGAAAATGCTTTCCAGGGAGTCTCCCGCATGATCCTGGAAAGTGAAATTGAAAAAGTGGTGGTGAACGGTAAGACAACCTATGATTTTAAGATATTCCGCAATGGCGCCAAGCACGTTATCGGCATGTATGATGAAATCAACAGTTTTGTGTCATATGTGAAAGATGCCGCCGAAAATGGTTCCTCCAAGGAAATGGCCTTTGTCCTGGTGGGTGAACCGGGTAACGGCAAAACCTATTTTGTGGAATTTTTGTCGGGCAAATATCGCAGTTTTCTGGCCAAGGAAAAAAATCGTAAGTTCACCTTTAAATTCTTGAATCTGGAGAAGCTCGGCAACTACGGCAAAATTACCACAATTGAATCCCAGACTTACGAAGACCCCATGATCCTGGCCATGAATCTGTTTGATGATCCGGATGAAACCCAGGCATTTTTGGCCAAACAGATCGGCTTTTCCGATAAAGATATCGAAAAATTCTATGCCGATTATCGGCCGCTAGGCGCCTGCAGCGGCTATATCTGGAATGATCTGCGCAATCATTGCGACGGCAACATCGATGAAATGCTCAAATTCATCGAAATTACACCCGTACCATTGACTGAAAGCCTGGGTACGGTCACTGGAAAATATCCGGCCAAAGACAAAATTACATCATCGGCCGTGGATCTGCTGGGAGAAGAATCCATTCAGCGCCTGTTGCATATCACCGATACCAACAATCCCTATCGTTTTGATCTGCGTCGGGGCGCCCTGGCACGGGTCGCCGGAGGCGGGATTCATTTCAGTGACGAAATCTATAAGAACAAAAAAGACCTGGTCCAGGTTTATCTGGGTGTAATTCAGAACCGTAACATTGAGATCGACGGCTTCAAATGGCCGATCGATACCCTAATTGTGGCCACCAGCAACAATTCCGAATTTCACCGCTTTCTGTCAGAAAAAGAAGAAGCGCCCATCGTTGACCGCTGCCGCATCTGTTACGTATCCCATAATACCAATTACAAACTGCAAAAACAGTTGACCGGCTATGCCATCGGAAGTGAAACCCGCACCACCCTGACCCGTGAAGATTTACATCAGGATCCCAACTTAAATTACGCCGCTTCGGTGACTTCGGTTCTAAGCCGCCTGCCGCGCTCTGAAAAACTGACACCGGTGGAAACCATGAAGTTGGCCGCAGGAGAGGTTGCCGGCGAAAAAAGCATCAAAACATTGGCGGAAGTCATCGACACCCTCAACCAGGATCCGGAGATTATCAACCGTTTTGGTCAAAAAGGTCTGGGGCAACGGAATTTGGGTCGGGCCATTCAATTGTTGATTGAAAGCTCTGAAACCAATGAAGGCCAGTGCATGTTCGCATACGACATCTTCAGAGCACTGGAACGCATTGTTCTGGATTACGTGACCGAAGCCAACGACCGGTCCAAATATCTTGAAGATCTCAAAACCGGCAAGGGATTGTATCGCGAACGCATCATGACCGAGATGTTCAATGCCTACATGGATGAGCCTTATGCCATTCGCAAAGATGTGATGAACTATGTCAACATGATTATCGGAATTGATGCCGAAAACTTAGGCCCGGACAAGATGTGGAAATACAAAGATCCGCAAAACGGGGAGCTGAAGGCTTTAAAAATCGACGAGCGCTATATCAACAGCGTCGAGGAGCGTCTGGGGCTTAAAACCGAGGAACAGCGAGAGTCTTTTCGAACGTCGATTCGTAAAATTTATGGTCAGAAAATCTCAGTCGATCCGGATTACGATTTTATGGACAATCTGGAACTGGTTAAAGCCGTCACCGACGTACGTCTGAAATCCGATATCGCCGGCGCCGGCAGCTTGATCGGTGCATTGGCCAACCGCACCAATGAAGAAAACCAGAAGCTTTACGATCGCATGATTGAAACCATGCTCAATAAGCTGGGTTACTGTAAGACCTGTGCGCAGAAGACGATCGAGTATTTTTGCACACAAGAAGACGAAAAATAGTGGAAACAGGGGATTTTTCCGAGGAGCTGCGTTCTCCGCAGTTTTTAGCCTTCAACGTACTGCAAGTACGCCTCAGGCTAAAAACTTTGTGCGGCCTTGCTCCTCAAAAAACTTCCCTGTTTCCAACACTTAATTCTCGGGGGGTGATTAAAGCAAATATCATTGAGCCAAGATTTGGAAGGTTTTTTTAGTACCGTCAATTGTGAAAGCAGCAAAGCGGCATAGAAAAAGGCCGCTTTGAGAGATTGTCACAAAACGGCCTTTAGTTAGTGATAGATTCAAGACGCTACCAACGAAATAAATCTATCTAGATTAATAAAAAGATAACACAGTTTATTACATTGGTCAAAAAAATGTTTTGTGACAATCTCCCTCTGATTCCATATAAGATTTTTCAGTCGGAGATTAAATATGACAGAAATATTTATTGCACTCATTAAGTGGTGCATGATGCCATATGTAGTGACAATTTGTTTAATATTGCTGATCGCCTTTATAATAGCTGTATGCACTGAAAAATGGAGCGTATTAGAAAGGGCCAAAGTTATGGCTCGCCCAATGTCCACTTTAATAGATAGATTAAATGGCAAACTGCCTATATCAAAAAAGGATAAATAAAAAATTGATCTGGGATTAGCATAATTGCAGAGAATTGCAGGTTTTTGTTATTTGACTGACACCTGAAACCTTTGGCTAACGGCCGGGGGAAAATATGGATCCAAAAAATAAAGAGTTATATGAGCGTCTGAAAGAAAAGGGGCTGACGCCCGAGCAGGAGCGTAAGATTTTGGCCGAGCTGGAAATGGTTGGCTCCCATCACCTGCCCGATAGCGCCAACACTGGCACCACAAAATCATTTCGTGAATTTCAGAATATTTATCAATATGATGACCTGACATTTTTACAGGGCATCACCGCATTGCAAAGCACCCACAGCACCAGCCTGCGATCCATCGATGAGCTTTTGGAAAGAGACAAACAGCGCGAAGAAGATGGGTTCCCACGCAAAATCAACGTTGGCCGTTTGATAAAGCCTGGGAAGGGCGGCAAAGATAAAGTCGTGGTTGTTCCCTCCACTGTTGAAGAAAAATTCATCCATGACCCATCATTACAGGACTCAGAAGAAGAGCCCTATGGCGGCTCCGGCGATGGAGAAGAGGGCGAAGTGATCGGTGAGCAACCCATCCATCAACCCGACGCGGGTGACGGTACCGGTCCCGGACAGGGGGAGGGCGCTCAGCACGAAATGGAGTCCAACGCCTATGATCTGGGCCGCATCCTGACCGAAAAATTTCAGCTGCCTAATCTTAAAGACAAAGGTAAGAAAAGATCCCTCACCCGCTACACCTATGATCTGACCGATCGACACCGCGGGTTTGGGCAACTGTTGGATAAAAAAGCCACATTAAAAGAAATAGTTGAAACCAATATTCACCTTGGAAACCTGCCCGACATCAACGCGATCGATCCGTCACAATTTTTGGTATCACCTGCTGATATGATCTATCGGGTGCTGTCCCGGGAAAAAGACTACGAATCCCAGGCCATGGTCTTTTTTCTGCGCGATTATTCGGGGTCGATGGCCGGCAGGTCAACAGAATTGGTGGTTGCTCAACACGTCCTCATTTATAGTTGGCTATTATATCAGTATGCCATGCAGGTGGAAACACGTTTTATTCTGCATGATACCGAGGCCTCAGAGGTAAAGGATTTTTACACTTACTATAACTCAGCAGTGGCCGGCGGTACTCAAGTGTCCTCAGCATACCGTCTGGTTAACGAAATTGTTGAAAAAGAAAACCTGGCCCGGGATTACAACATTTACATTTTTCACGGCACCGACGGTGATGATTGGGACACAGATGGCAAAGAGTCCCTGCCACAATTGGAAAAAATGCTGAGTTACGCCAGTCGGGTCGGCATTTCCATCGCCGAACACACACAAGAAGCGACGCATAACACAGAAGTTGAAAAATACTTAAAAAAATCCGGGCTGCTGACAGAAAAAGCGGAATTCATCCGGCTGGATGTCATGCCGGAAAATGCCGGCGAACCACGGTTAATCGAAGGAATTAAACATCTAATTTCAGAATAACCGTTGTCCGGTTTTCCCGTTGCCTGCTGGAGGTCCTCGTGAAACGGGATTGAGCCCGTTTTCTTTTGACAACATCTACCATAAAGGAACAACATTTACCGGCTAAACGGGATAACCGGCTAACAGGCAAACCAATAAAATTATGGAATTAATTGATCAGCATACCAAAAAGATCATGGAAGGGTGCAAAGAGCGGGCCCGGGAAGCCGGGCTGAACTTTCAGGATGAAACCCTGGAATATATTGTCACCAACCGGGATTTGATCGAACTGACCCCCAAATTGATGATCCCCACTCTCTATGATTACTGGGTTCATGATGTCGAAGTGCTCAAAGAAAAGGGCCGTTACGAACTGTACCCCAGCAATCCCTATGAAACGGTGATCAATACGCGCCCGGCCATCTCATACTACAATGACAACAATCCGGACTGGATGAATGTCATGATTTTTTACCATGTGCTGGCCCATATCGATTTTTTCCAGAACAATTTGTATTTTCGGCACACCTGGGAATATGACTTCACCGGCCGTGCACTATCGGATAAACGCATGATCGCTAAATTCCGATCCGAAAAGGGCCGCTGGTTGGACTACGTCATTGAGTTTGCCCGCAGCATCGATAACCTGGTAGGATACCACAGTGAATTGGCCACCTGGAACCGGCCGCAGATTGCCAACAAATCGAAGATGCTGGATTTTTATTTTGATGAATTTTTACAATCTCAAAAACAGGTAAAAATCAATGAATATATAAAAGAGGTTGAACGGTACAACGAGTGCATCAAAACCAGCAAGGATCATGGCGAAAAAGCCTTTTTTGCGGAAGTGCTTCGGAAATATCCGGAATTTGATGCCATCTATAAAAAACGCCTCAAAGAAGGCGCCGATCAAAAGCTGGATTTGGTGCAGCATATATTGAAACATTCCGACTTTTTGAACAAGGAAGAAAATCGCTGGATGAAACCGGTAATCGAGATGGTTCGCAAGACCTCTTTGTTTTTTCAGCCTCAAATCCGAACCAAAATCATGAATGAAGGTTGGGCCAGCTACTGGCACGAGAAGCTGTTTTTGCAGGACGACCGCATCGAAGGACACGAGGTCGATTTTGCCCGTACCCATGCCTTCGTGACGTCATTGCCGCGGGTGGGAATGAATCCCTATGCTTTGGGGATGCGGATTTTCCATTACATCGAGGAACTGGCGGATAAAGGCAAATATTCAATCGAGTTTAAACGCTTACGGGATGCCCGCCAAAGGGAAAAATTTGATGCCAAAACCGGAAGCGGCCAGGCCTTTGTTTATAATGTCCGCGAAAACCTGAACGATTTTATGTTCATTAACACGTTTGTCGATCAGGATTTTATCAATCGAAATAATTTGTTTGTGGCCGGCAAACGGCTCAATCAGAACAGGGGTGTCTGGGAATATTACGTAAAAAGCCGCAAAGCAGAAGATTATCGCCAGATGCTCTTTGATACCCTGTATCATCCGCCCCATATCATCATCGATTTGGAAAAATCCAAAAATGGAGACCTTTATTTATATCATCACTTCGAGGGCAAACCGCTCGTTAAAGAATTTATTGCCAATACCATGATGGGCATCGAATATATGTGGGGCGCTACCGTCAAACTGGAAACCAGTGAGGTGGAAAAGGTCGAACCGCAACAGATTCGGATTCCGATTCCGGGCATGGCACTGCCAACTGAGGAGGCGGGCAAACAAATGGATATAAAATGGGGACGGGTATTATACACCATGAAAGACCGCAAGCTGTCCAAAGTCACTTTAGCGAACTCAGATGTCCACAAACCAGCAGCAAGTTAATACCGGAGAGAAGACCTCATGGGCAAAGTAAAAAAAGCCATCAAAGCCTTAAAAAAAGGGGAAAAGGAAGCCAAAGCTGATATTGGCGCTGAAGATAGTATCAAAAAAGCGATGCTCAATCTTAACCAGAATATGAGTACCCAGGAGCAGCGCACCTCGATTTCCTTTGAGGCCTTTCTCAATGAGCTGGTTAACCAGCCCAAAACCGTGACACGTAATATTTTTCAGGTGTTTCACGATATGATGAAGGCCTATGTTGGTGAAGGTGTTGATGAATACCCCGATGACCCAGAATCCATCAACTTTGCCTATTATGATTGCAGCAAAATTTTCGTAGAAGGAACTGACAACCCATTTTTTGCCGATCGTCTTTTTGCCAACCGCCTGGTGAATCTAGTGGAATCGCTCAAGCGCGGCACCCAGCAAAACAAGATCTATATCTTTAAAGGGCCGCCAGGCTGCGGTAAAAGTACCTTCTTGAATAACATGCTCACCAAGTTTGAAGAGTACGCCAATACCGAATCCGGCTTTCGATATGAGACGGTCTGGCGCTTTGACCGCAACACCTTCGGCCAATATAAAGATTATGAGGCCCATCCCATTCTCAAACAGCTTTCCGGCCTGCTGGAAAACACAGATGCTGATCTGACACCCTCCGCTGGTGGCAAAAGGCTGCTCAATTCATCCACCGATGCAGAGGAGTTGCTCAATGGTTCCGACACCCCCTATATCGATGAGGATTTTGTTGAGATCCCCTGCCCCAGCCATGACAATCCCCTGCTAATGATTCCCAAGCATTATCGCCGCGAATTTTTTGATGATTTATTTAAAAACGACAAATTTAAATGGCAGCTATCCACCGAAAAAGAATATGATTGGGTGTTTAGAGATCAGCCCTGTACGATCTGCAGTTCATTGTACGAAGCTCTTTTAAGCCGGTTAAAGAGCCCTCAACGGGTATTTGAAATGCTGTATGCGCGACCCTATCGCTTCAGCCGCCGCTTGGGTGAAGGCAT
>JAAUYK010014576.1_pt1 | contig 16178 bp, 17 predicted proteins | sample 7278021 | NCBI WGS metagenome assembly JAAUYK01 (sample SAMN14350223, study PRJNA611818) | marine sediment metagenome | isolation source: surface marine sediment (1.8m) | place: French Polynesia: Moorea | collected 2018-08
AGAGCAGTAGCCAGTTTTTTAGAGGTGGTCAAATTTGGACCTCAAGTCCCTGGATTATATGAAAAAAATAAAAGTCAATTTTTTGCCTTTAAAACCTGAAATTAACAATTCCAAGTATCCAGGGGTACTTTTGGGGTCATATAGATGCCATTTATGCAAAAAAACGATTTTGACTTTTTGCCGCCTGCCAGAGCATAGTGCGAGCGCCCTGACCACCTCCTGGTGTCCGTTCATGGCGGCGGCGATCAGTGCCGTCATCTTCTGTCCCTCGCCGTCGCACACGAGCGCCGCGAGGGCGGACCGCCTCTCGTCGTCGGAGGCGAGGGCGGACAGCGCCCTGTTCACCTCGTCGGCGTCACCGGCCTGCGCCGCCGCGAAGATGGACTGCGCGCGCAGGTCGTCGGCCGGGTCGACGTTGCCGCAGTTGTTGGCCGCCATGATGTCAGAATGCGGGTGAGTTCATCGCCGCGAACCAATTCTTGGCTTCCACAAAGTCAAATCATTCGACGTACGTATATGTATAGTGTACGCCACGCACTCGCACAGGCCTAGGCTGGACCAGCACCATCCAGCAGCTAGTCCAGCTGAGCAGAGCTACAGTACATCGCGTTGCGAAGTGTCAGGCAGACAGGCAGCTTAGGATTCCGCGTACTCTGCCCCTCATAGTTTCGTACTATGTGCGCATTTCCAGGCTCTCATTATATTATAGTATATAAAGGTAGGTGTCCCTCAATTGGGGCTTCCTTATCCCCAGATAAACAAACGTGTTTAACATGTTCGTTACCTCCGCCAGTTCGCCTACCTGGGACTCTGGGTCTGCGTAGTACGCAAAGCACCGGAGGTTGAGTGAGTTGATGACGAAAGCTTCGCGAAATGTTCCGACCCTAGCATGGAGCTGTACGTACTACGTCCTGTACTGTAGTCCGTTGAGTTGTGAGCAATTCAGACCTTCCCAAGAGTATGTGGCCGGATATAGATATTTTCTATCAGTGCGTACATTACATCAAGCACGATTGCGACACCTATGTGTCTGTGATACGCGTTAGTGTCATAGACGGTATTTTGCAAAAGAATTAGCGAGTTTCTTTCATTAAGTATTAACTGTACTATATCTATATACGTACATTCATAATCTATCCTGCCATATTGCGCAATTTCTTCTAAATCCGAAAGAAGAGCTATACCGATTCTAATACTATTCACGTTGCTCATTTCAGCCGCCAAAAGTCTCTCTTCTCTTGTAGCCAGTCGGACAGCCCACTTCATCGAGTGGCTGGCTTTGGCTAGCTCGCCACGAGCGAGCGAACGACGCCCAACCGACCGACGGACGGACGGACCGCCCGCCTTTGCCTTTGCCGCCGCCGCGCCGCAGCCCTCTCCTAGCTCGTCTCTTCGGCTCTTCGGCTCGGATTCCCCGTATTTCTTCTGCCCCGCGGACGCACTGTCCGACCGCCCGACGGCGTCCGTCCGCGGTGGCTGTCGAACAGCGGCATGCACACAGAGGCAGACGACGACGGACGGACAGACAGACACACAGACGCACCGGATCTGCCGGGGCGGCGGCGGCGGCGGCGACAGAGTACAAGTGTGGTGCATCGATCGGGGCAGCAGCGGGCGGATAGCCAGGAGGAAAAAAGTAGAAAAGGTGCCTCGAATGAATCGGCTTTCTCAGTGTATAAGCTAACCGCAAATCCAATAGAAAGTTCTTTGACTTAATTAGAACAGATGGTATTACCTCGTCATAGTCTCACTTTTCTGGGTGGGCAGCGGCGGCGGCAGCCGCCGTTGGTGCCCCCCACCATCCATCCAGCCGCGCGTTCTCCGAGCTAGAGGGCGCCAGGGCGGACGCGGACAGCGATTCGACAGAAGTGAAGCTGCCTCCGCCGTTGTCGCCACGACGCCGTCTCCAAATCCAAAGTCCAATCCAACTGGGCTGCCGCGATAACCGCCGCGGAATCGGGCAGCGGCGGCAGCGGCAGCGGCAGCGGCAGCGGCTGCGGCTGCGGCAGCAGATGGCGCTCTGCAGTATGATCAACTCCGTTCCGTCGCTCGTAGCCGGCGCGCTGGTATAACGCTCTGACAAAGGCAGTAAACTTGGCAAAAATTAGCTTATTATGCTGCATAGTATAAAGTTATTGTTACATCATTGTAAGGAATATTGCAATAGAGGAAACATTTGATGAATTTAACGTCGAAATAACATTGCAATTAGTCTTGCAATATCTATAACTGAAACGTTTTCTTTTGCATCTCTTCCTAACTCCTCCGTGGAACAAAGCTCGATAAGCCCCTCCGACCGCGACTCCGCGTCCGTCCGTCCGTCCGTCCGTCCGTCCGTCCGTCCGCGTCCGTCCGTTGTACGAGAACGAGGGAGAAGCTGACTAGTTCGCTGTCGCTGACGATCGATTCGACGCCTCGCTCGCTCGCTCGCTCGCTCGACGGCCAGTTGTGGCCTGTGGGCTGTGGCGGACTGGCGGTGGGTTTGCGGCGACTGGCCGCGTGGCCGGAGCTGAGCTGGCTGCTGGCGTCTCTTTCCAAATTGCGTTCTCTCGCTCTCTCGCTCTCTCTCGTCTCTCATCTCCTGCTCCTGGTTCGCGTCGGCGTCGCTCGCTCGCAGCCGAAGCGAGGTGAACAGAACAGACAGAGGAAGGAAGGAAGGAAGGAAGGAAGGAAGGAAGGAAGGCGGAGAAAGATCGTTCGTCGTTTGGCTAGTGAGGGCGGCGGCCGAGGGCGCGAGGCAGTTAGGCAGGCAGTGGGACAAGCAAGGTGATCTGGCGTTGGGGGGAACGATCGAGGCAGCGCTGGGGCCGAACAATCCTGACTCACACAGACCGACCGACGCCACGACGCAGTCAGTCACTCTCTGGTCTGGTCTTCTTTCTGGGCAGCTTTTGGCTCCCTACGCGCGGAACTTTTGGCAGTACGTCGAGCGGCCTAGCCTGGCTAGCCAGCCACAAGTCGGTCGGACGGACACTTTAATCGGACGGACAGACTGTCGGTCGGTCGGTCGGTCGGTCGGTCGGCCTCCGTCCAAGTTCGGGCCGAGGGCGGAACGGGGCCAACGGTAGACGGAAAAAGCAAGCAGCGGCGGCGGCATCCGCGTCACAGGAAATAACAATAACACCGTCGTCGGCGTCGACATGTCGTCCATCCTCCTCCTGCTCGAGGACGGCGAGATGCACCCGCTCATGTCGGGCGGGGGCAACATCGTACTGGCCAGGCACCCCTCGGGGTCGGCGCCAGGCACGTCGTCGTCCGCGGGAGACGTGCAGTTCGGCGACGCCGTGATCACGACGGCGGTCGGCGCCGGGGAGCACCACGGGGGCGGCGCCGCCAACCTCGCCCTCGGAAACCACTTCCTCACGACGACGGCGGACGGCGGCGAGGCCATCGTAAAGGTGGAGGGCGCCCTCGGCGGCCTAGGACCCGTCGAGGTCATCATGGACAAGAAGGCGGCGGCGGCGGGGGGAGGCGGTAAGAAGGGCAAGGGCAAGGGATTGACGACGGTGGTCGCGGGCGGCGGACAGCAGCTCAACACGTCTGGCGGCGGAGGGGCCGGCAACAACCCCTCGGGGGAGAAGAAGGTGTGCCTGTGGCCCATGGGCAACGGGACCACGTGCGGAAAGACGTTCACAAAGTTCGACAGCCTCAAGAGACATCTCTCCGAGGCGCATAAGGGTATGTCTGTACAGTAATTACGCTTACATATAGCCTCTGCAACTTACCTACGGTATGTAATGCAGGCGTGCGGCCCTACCAGTGCACGATGTGCGACAAGAGTTACGGTCGCCGGGACTACCTGCAGCGCCACCTGAAGTCCCACAACGCGACGTTCACGGCGAACCTGAACAGCGCGAGCAGCAGCGGGGGCGGCCTGCAGCAGATCACCAAGACCATCAAGGTGGGCGGCGGCGGCGGAGCTGGAGGCGGACAGCAAATCCAAGTGGTCCAAGTTCAGCAACCGCATGGTGAGTGCCATGTAACAATAGAACGAACTATTAATGGGGTCGGGATGCTAGCTAGTCAAATGAAATTGGAACTCGGGCCTACTAGCTATCACATCTCAGGTCTTCAGTTGACTGTACGGTTCTATTTTGCTCAGGGTACGCCAAATGATTACCGTGAGATATGCGACCATATAGGATACGTACTCACACGAAAGGCCCTAAATTTTAATTAAGTCTGTACGTCTAATAAGTTCCAATATGGGAGCTGGAAGTAGGAGCTGACCACCTACAGCTTACCTGCCCGACCCTGATGGGTGGCTAGACTAGAGCAACAAAACAGTCAGGTCAGTCACTCGATCATGACAAGTCTGGCATCCTAACTAATTGCTATTTGGAAGTTTGCTATAATCTGACGAAGTGAACTAAGCTATTGGGCATGGAAAGCAGTGGCCTTTTCTTGGACGGTGGCAGCGTTCGCGATGGCGACACCGTCTACTTCATGCAAGAGCAATTCGTCCTGCCAGACAACGTTAAAGAGGAGAAAGACACCAAGGATGAGATCTTCCGACATATTGCAGGCCTCAACGCGGGCAACGCCGGCGGCACTGTCCAGATCCTGCAGCAGGCGTCCGGCGGCGGCGGCGGAGGCGGCGGCAACCAGCAGCAGACGGTGGCCTCGATCCCGTTCCTGTCTAACTTGGGCGGCCTCCCGGGAACCACCCCGCACAAGCCCACTGGCTCTAAGATCTGCCGGTGGATGCAGAACGACGGCACCGTTTGTGGCAAGGCCTTCTCCAAGCTGGACAGCCTTCGGCGGCACGTCAACGAGCTGCACAAATCGATCAGGCCGTACGCCTGCAGCCAGTGCGAGAAGAGCTACGGCAGGAGGGACTACCTGGACAGGCACACGAGGACGCACAACAAGAAGAAGAACGCGGCGGCCAGCAGCAGCTCGCTGGACACGTGGGGGCCGAACAGCGGGGTTCTCATGCAGGGAGACGAAGTTCCACCACCGCCAAAGGTACGTCATTCGTGTAGGATATGTACGCGAGACTAGAAAGCAAATTGGCTGTGCTCTCTCAGATTCCAAAGAAGAAGCGCAAGGACATCCCACCCGAGGAGAAGAAGATCTGCCTGTGGGTGATGGACGACGGCACCGCCTGTGGAAAGACCTTCACAAAGTTTGACAGCCTGAAGCGGCACGTGTCTGAGGCGCACAAGGGCCAGAGGCCCTACAGCTGCACTCTCTGCGGCAAGACCTACGGGCGGAGAGACTACCTCCTCAGGCATCTGAAGTCGCACAACGACGCCGAGGTCGCGAACCTGAACATCTCCAAGGCGACTCCGGCGCAACAGACGTCAAACGTCACAGTGCGTACAAAATATTTGATTTCGTGCCAAATAGACCTTTAATGCAGAGCGTCGATTTGTTCCAGGTATCCAACCCGACGATCAACTTCAGCTCGCTAACTCCGCACCCGCCGCTGGACATGGTGAGCATCGTGGGGACGGGCGGCGGTCCGACGCCGGCGCAGCAGGCATCGCAGAACAACATCAAGATGGCGCACTCGGCCAAGAAGCGCGCGGCGGAAGACAAGAAGACGTGCAAATGGGTCCTAGACAACGGCTCCGTCTGCGGCAGGACCTTCTCCAAGTTCGACAGCCTCCGGAGACACGTGGCCGAGCTGCACAAGGGCATCAGGCCGTTCGCCTGCGAGCTCTGCGACAAGACCTACGGCAGGAAGGACTACCTGGACCGGCACCTGAGGAACCACGCGGCCGAGGACGCCAAGCGGGAGGCTGCGGAGGCCGCGGCGGCAGCCGGAGGCGGCACCGGCGGCTCTTCGGCGTCCGAGACCGACGCCGGCAAGGTGGTCGCGCTCATGGAGGACGACGACGAGGACGAGGACAGCACCGGAGATGTGGTGCAGCAGCTGGCGCATGGCGGAGTCGTCACCGTGGTCGGAGACTAGACCGCGCCGAGAATAAGGCAGCGGAAACTGGTGTCGTACAACATGCTTAGAGCGCGCGATCGAATGAACCGGTTTTGAATTGTCGGTTCCCTTTTCTTTCTCCTCCTCCATATTTCTTGTGCATCATCGACCACAAATTTTTAGCGCTATATCCTATTCACCCTTAAATCGTAAATGATAATCGTCGTTGTAGGTCGTCCGTATAAAAGTCGCAAAGGACATGAGCAGTCCGTATACGTGTGTAACAAGAGTCGATCGACCGTCTGTGTACCGTATGTACAACGTAGTGCAACCGCTATTTTTGGAATTACTACTACACTAGTACCTCGGAAAGCCCCCTACTATATACCTGATCAATTGAATTGTCCGTTAGGCAGTTATAAAGAAGCTGTATACTGTGCGTATATCTACTACAAATATGCATAACAAAGAGGTAACCCATGCGAGAAGGTACGTGAGTATTCGACTTATTTTTGCCGTCTTATTAATCAGGGCTCGAGAAATTAAAATAAAGGATCATCAAGGCGATCGAATGTAACGAACTAGAGGCGCTTGCTTTATTGCAGATCGATCTTTGTGACTGGTCGCTTAACCCTAATAATGCATTGAACTCTAGCACGGCTGGCAGATATTGAACGTATATGGGGACGAGCGACGATGCGATGATGGGCAGCAATGTAGCTTCAGTTTCAGTTGGGGCAAGATGTACGTCTGAGGAATTCCGTCGTCGTCAGTCTTGTTGGCTGCATAGATTGTATAATCATAGGTAATGGTTTCTCTTCTGCTTTTCGCCGCCCCTCGCTGCCGCCTTCACTTCATCTCATCACCATGAGCATGGCGGCAGGGTTCTCGAGGTATGCCTTCCACCTGTTGCTGAAGCGCGCCATGGTCGCGCCGTCGATCACCCTGTGGTCGGCCGACCAGGAGACGTTCATCACGTGCGCCTTCACCAGCTGGTAGTCGTGGTCGAAGCGAGGCACCTGGCGGATCTTGCCGACGGCACCGATGGCGACGGCGGGCGGCGCGATCACAGGAAAGGCGTACGTGCCGCCGATGGACCCAATGTTCGAGATGGAGAAGGTGGAATCCTAAGAATGGAGAAGCTATAACATCGCCTAGCTGTAATCCGGTACCATGGTCATACCTTCAGATCGCTCTCGCCGAGCTTGCCCTTCATAGCCAGCTCGTAGAGCCTGTTCAGCTCTTCGGCGACCTCGAGCACGGTGAGGTTCTGCACGGCCTTGATGCTCGGCACCAGCAGTCCGTCTGGAGTGTCCATGGCGACGCCGATGTTGTGGCTGGCGCGGTACGTGATCGTCTCGCTGGCCACGTCGATCGAGGCGTTGAGAATGGGGTGCTCGAGCAGCGAGAGCGACGCCGCCTTTACCATGAACGGCAGGTAGGAGATCTTGATCTTGTTGCCCTCCTGATGCTTGAGCTGCTTCCGAAGCCGGACGAGCGCGCCCATGTCGATCTCGTCCTTGTAGCCAAAGTGGGGGATCTGCAGCGCCGCCATCATCGTCTTCGCCATAACGCGCGTTATCGGCCGGAACTTCTCCGTCGTGTCCTTCTGGATCACGGCGGGAGGCGGGCGGCGGAGGGGCGGTGCCGGCGACGGAGCGGACTTCGGCGCCTCCGCCCTCTTTCTCGGAGGTGCTGCTGGCGCCGCCGGTGCTGGTGCCGTGTCCGGAGCGGCCGGTGCAGCTTGTTGCTGGCCTCCTGACTCCACGTAGCGTATGATGTCTTCCTTGAGCACTCTGCCGTCCTTGCCGCTGCCGGGGACGTCGGCGATGTTGATGCTGTGCTGTGCCGCCACGCGCCTCACCGCGGGCGTCGCCAGCGCCTTCCCGCCTCCTTTGGCGCCGCCGGAACCTATGCAGAACGCGGACCCGTTAGGAATCAGCAACGGGATATACTAAACGAATGTACCAATTTGGATTGCGTCCGCTTCGAGCACCTCCCCGTCCGGCCCGTTGTCGCCGCCACCGGCAGTCTCCATGCCGGCGGCCACCTCAATGTCCACCAGCGGGTCGCCAGTCTGCGCGATGTCGTCGACAGCGTAGTAGAGCTTCGCGATGGTGCCGTCGAAACGAGACGTTATAGTCACGGAAGCCTTATCCGATTGAACCTGTGGTAACATGAATAGCGTACGTCATATACCCTGCTACATAGTCCAAGCCCTACCTCGCATATCTCGTCGAATTGCGACACCCTATCGCCGACCTTGACGAACCACTCTTTGATGGTGACCTCCTTGATGCCCTCTCCGATGTCTGACAGGTTGAACGGGACGACGTTGCGCGCCACGGAAGCCGTGAACAGGGACCTCCGCGCGAGACTCAACTCCGACGCGACTCGCTGTACGGAAGATGTGTGTTCGCGATGTAGGCCTGCTTTGGGTACTCGTCCGACGAAGCCGACATCGTGGCCGACTGCGCTGACGGAGGCGGAGGCGGTGGCGGCGGCTCCGTATCGGTGAAGGTAGGCGGCTCTCCGGGCGCACAACCGGAGAGCCATTTTATTGTCCCGAACGGAATCTGGGATCAGTGACACTCGACGGTTAATTATTATGTGTTTCGCTATAGTCGCTACGTATGCTATGCTACGTATGCGCTATAGATGTACATACATACTACACTAGCTGCTTAATTGTGCTTGCTACAGTTCTCCGATCGAGTTGTCGGAGGAGAAAGCAGCTGCTGCCCTGCTGGGCTATAAGATGTCCTATTACGTGCGTTGACTGCCTGCGTTCCCCTCGAGTTTCGTTTCGTGCCGCGGCTGACGTCACTAGTCCTGTCTGTCTGTGTCTGAGGACAGGCTGCGATTTCAAGATCGCGTAACAATGCTGTAGGACCGGTAACTATAACGAGCGCCTCCGATTTTAATGAACGGCGACGTGCGATGGAGTATATGTATAAAACCTCTTGAAATGTTAATAATCAGCTCCGTGGCCACCGCGGCCGCGCATACTACATGTCCACTGTTCAGTCCATCTCCATTCCACATCGGAGTTCGGATCATCTCCGTGGCAGATCTGGAAACCTCTGAATGTCTGCTGCAATCGTCCTAAATCGTAGCTATTAAGTCCTACTATAGGCAATTAGCCTTGAGTCATTATCGAAGTTTAATGAGGAACAAGAAAAGAACTTCTCTTAGAGCTGCGTCTGCTTGAGAAGGGCCCTTTGTTCAAATGGCCTCTATGTACTAATGTTCTTATCACTCTTATGTTCTAACTTCTAAGCAACTAAAAATAGTGATCACAAAACCTCGACCCTATATAAAGTTGTTTTAAGGGCTCCATGTAGTTGTACAGACTCCAGAGTTCCCTTAACTTGACCCTGAACACCATGGAGATGTCAGAGACCATGCCTCATATATCCATTATGCTTCTTTTTCAAACTTTGAAAGTGAGCAAAAAAAGGACAGAGTGACTTCTAGAGCTGCCGCCTGATCGGCGCAGCTAAAACGAGCTTAGTAGTGAAGTTGCTGTATTTTATCTTTCCCTCCCAACCTCTACACCGGACAACATATGGGCCAAATACGTAAATTACAACAGTTTACAACACCTCTAGATAACCTTTTGGTGTAAAGTGTATAGTTCTTCGACGCGACCGAGAATGTCAAGTATTGTGGCGTCCCTGTCCGACTCGGGCAGCCCGTCCAAGATGTGGATCAAGACCGACTCAGAGGACAACGACGACGACGGCGAGGAGCAGTTGGACGTCACCGGAGGAGAAACCGTAGAGGAGGAGAGGCGGCGAGAGGAGCCTATTGAGTCGGGTCTACAAGATCGCTATTCCGACATCGTCGTCGACGGCAGGAGGAAGCTCAGTGTGCCGTCAGCGCTCATCTCCTCACCGGCGCTGCTCGACTCCCTCCTCTCGGTCGACGCCTGGAACACACTAGATCCGGAAAAGAGGGACAGACTGAAGGCGTTCTTGCCCGGCAACGACTCGGCGGACGCCGGCGTCGAGTCCAATCTGTCTGCGTTGTTCGACTCCGAGAACTTCTTCTTCGGCAACCCGGCCGACCGCTTCAAGGCCGACCTCCGCACCGGCCGACTCCGACCCGAGTCCGCGGCGCAGAGGCGGAGCGTGTGGCGCGCCGAGAGGCGACAGTACGCGGCGCGGACGAAGGAGCGCGCCTACACCCTCCTCGAGGAGATCCTCTCGTCGCGGAAGACGCTGCTCGAGTCGGCCGGAATGCCCTCGAGGACCCCGGCCTCGGTCGTCAAGATGGAGAGGAAGGCGGTCGCAGCGGCAGAACAGACGGCGCAGGCAGTCGCCGAGAGGTACTGCAGCGAGACCGACATGATTAGGTCAGAGTGCGGTGGAGGCGCGGAGGAGGACACGAAGGACGAGTTCTATCCGGACGGAGCGCCCCCCAAGAAAACAAAGCGGAGGACGATCAACCTCTTGGAGTCGGACTACTTCAAGTCCGTGAAGGAACAGCAGACTTCGATCCCGGCGGCGTGCAAGAAACAAAGGCGGCAGCCGGCGGCCAGTGCGTCCTTGTTACAGCCAAGTGTAGCTCAGAGCAGCTCTGCCGCCGCGACGACACCTCCTCAGAGCACGTCGCTCAGTCGTCTTGGGGAGTCGCTGATGAGCCCCGGCGCCGCGCTCCCCAAGTTCCTGTTCCAGAGCCCACCGAGAAGCGCGACCGACGAAGCGGCGGCGGCCGAAGGGACGAAGCCAGAACCAGTGGCAGTGAAGGCGGAAACCGAACCAACTTCGTCAGCCAATGAACGCAGCGTAGTGGAGGAGGCGGTCGCCAACATACCCGGCCTGACGTCGACCAAGAACGACGACGACGAGGAGGACAAGTCTAGTGTCATGGCGGCGCCCGTAAAGACAGAGGAAGCGGACGGCGGGGTTGCTGAAGCGAAGGAACCGTCGCCAGCGGCATACTTTTGTCTCTTGAGGGACAAGTTTAAAGAACAGCAGGATTCAAAGGTAAGTAAAGGTTCTAATTCGCAACTATCGTTGCATAAGAATTGACATACGCGTAGATAACGATCCCCGACTTGGAAGAGGAAGTTCGAAAGTGGCAAGAGGGAAGTGACGACTGCCAATGGAAATGCTGGGTTGACTCGTGGGTGGAGCAAATTCCCTCAGCCGTGGCCTTCCTCATCGGAGCTTTTCCAGGCAAGTTATTTTACAGCAACTAATATAACTTTTCCTTTCACGTTTCTCTATAACTACTAGATTGCCAACCGGCCGGTTTTCGACCCTACGTCGAGTGCAACACGACCACTGGACATTACCACTGGATCGGCGATGGGCGCGACGGCGACTCCGAGCTTACAACCCTCAGTGGATGGTGGTTCCAGAGGAGAGAGAGCTGCAGAGCCGTCACCACCACGGCGCCATCGCAACAGCCGCCAACAGCACAAGCACCTACTAGTCAAGGAAGGTCTAACGAGGATTTGGAACTATTTCAGGTAAATGACAGAATTTCATGGCTCTTTGCCCGATTGCCGAGGCCATTATTACAGGCGCAAGAGCGAGAGAGGTTCGCTCAGCCGCACTTGCCGTTCACGTATCGCTTGGGCGGAGGCCGAGAATGCGTCGTCCCGCCGATCAAGACCAACTCCTCGACGTCGCCGACCAAGGTCAAGCCTCACCCGGCCCTCTCCGACCACCGGCCGGCGCCCGTGAGCGCGGTCTCGCTGGTCCGCGACGCCGTCGCGAGGCTGCCCCGAGGCGAGGGGACGCGCGCGGAGATCGAGGACCTGACGAAGGAGTCCCAGTACCTGAGCGCGGAGGCGAGATCGAACAACCAGATATTGGCCAACCTGGTCTCCGGCGCCCTGGACCGACTGCAGACCGAGGGGGACCCCTGCGTCCGGTACGACTCCGCCAAAAAGCTGTGGGTGGGCCTGCACCGCGGGCGAAGCGAGCAGGACTTTGCGAGGATCTTCCAAGAGCGAAAGAGACAGCAGAAGAAACAGAGGGTGAAGAGAGACTCGGAGACAGCGGCCGACACTGTCGACACGGGTGCGACGTCTTCGCCGTCCGTGCAGACCATCCAGTTGATGACTCCGCAGGGCATGAAAGTGTTCAGGCTCACTGGCGGTGGCGGTGGCGGCGCCCAGCCATCATCAGCCGCCGCACCCGTGCCTGTCACTCCGCCAGCAGTGGCCTCGCAGCCATCAACAGCATCCTTTTTGAGGACAGCCGCGGCGGCCTCGTCTCAGGCCTCGTCGGTGAGCGCGCGCGCCGCCGCCTCCTCGCCGCCGTCGTTACTGCGCCTGCCGACGAAGCCGATCTTGCCTAGGGTGACGACGGTGGGGCAGCCTGCGTGCCCACAGCCCCCGCAACAGCAACAGCAGACACCCTCTCCAACTCGGGCCTCGGTACCTTTTCCTCAGCAGCAGCAGCCGGCGGCGACCGCCGCTCCCACCCCGAGCCGATTCGTGGTTCATAGGGCCGACGGACAGCAGATTCACCTAACTGAGGAGCAAGTGAGACTTCTTAGGGCGAAGCGAGCCCAACAACCAGCGACCCCTATTCGGGCCCCATCGCCGAGTCCGAGGTCGTCTCAGCAGCATCAGGGCCACGTGATCGTCGGATCGCCTCCCCCCCAGCCGAGGAGCGTCGTCGTCCAGCAGAGGAGGCAGCCCATTGTCCTGCCCCCGGCTGCCGCCACCTCATCAGCACAGGTATCTTATTCACTCACCCTCTGTGTCTATTCTACGCCAATCTCTCATTGCTCCTTATTTCAGCGGGTCCAGGTGGCGGGCAAGCAGTACTTTTTGACCGTGAACGCCGCCGGCCAGCAAGTACTGACGCCGGTCCCGACGCCCGGCGGCAACCCGGCGGTGGCTCCGCAACCGGGGGCGGCGACGACGGCGATGGCGGCCCAACCGGCATCGGTCGTCGTGCACAGACAGATGCCGTCGCCCTCGGCCGGGTCTCAAGTCCTGCCACAGATGCCGCCCTTGCTGCAACTTTTACCCCAGCAGCAGCAGCAACAGCAACAGTATCCGCCGAACCAGAACCGCCCACCGCAGTAACGTCCTGCTAAATGTCATATGTACGTGCTTCTTGCTAAATAAATGCATGCTTGATCCAGAAAGGTACGTGCTTGAAGAATGATTATTGATAGTCCAAGTTACCCCCCCCCCCCGGCATATGCGTAGAGTCTGTACGTGTGGTGGCAGTGTTAAAGTTCCCGCTCGAGTTCAAGTTACATTCGAACACGTCTGAAAGCAAAACAAACGCGCACGCTGCCTGGCGCACCGCGTAATGCGCATAATCCGCATATATTGCACAAACTGAGGCAATAATAGCCAACGAGACGACGAGAGCTCCAATTTGAGGATGAAAAACCTCGGCGTGAGGTTCGAGAAGGAGGAGGAGGTCTCCGCAGAGCCCGAGGACCTCTCCTCCCTCGCCTTCCACGTCGGTCTGGACGGTGAGTTAGTGATTGCCGGCAAAAACGGCACCTTCAAGCGCAACGCTGACGACGAATGGCTTCGCGACGACCTCGTCTCCGCCGAGGAGGACACGGGGCGATGCGTGCGCGTCGTCGACCTCGGCGACGGCACCGCGGCCGCGGCATACGAGAACGGAACCATCTGCCTGGCCGACTTCAACCAGCGCACGGTGGAGGTGGTGGGGTCACTCAGCAGCGGAGGCGGTAACCTGGAGGACTTTGTTGTGAGTCCCGACGAGGAGCTCTTCCTGCTGGTCGCGTCATCGCCGACGAGGGCCGTCCTCATGACGAGGGACTTGGATCCCATTTCGGAGGTGGCCGTCGACGGCGGCGGCGGCGGCGCGGACGGCGCGGATCCGTTCGTGAATGTGGGCTGGGGTAAGAAGGAGACGCAGTTCCACGGGAGCGAGGGAAAGGAGGCGGCTCGAGCGGCCAAGACGAAGCGGCCGCTGCAGCCAGTCGCGGAGGACGACGACGGCAAGGCCAGGGCCGTGTGGAGAGACGACGGACAGGTACGACTACGAGCTTAAATCGAGCGATCTTTGCCCACACTATAGAACGCATGTACCTTTCCAATACGTAGATGTTTGCCGTCTCCTTTGTCGGCACAGTGGACGATACGCGGGTTCGCCGCATCCGAATGTTCAGCCGCGGGGGCTCGCTCCTCTACACCTCTGAGAGGACGGACGGCCTGGAGCGGTGCCTCGCGTGGCGCTCCTCCGGCTCGCAGCTGATCGCTTCCACGCAAACGACGCCCGTCAGACACCAGGTCTGCTTCTTCGAGAAGAACGGCCTCAGGCACGGCGATTTCGCCCTCCCCTACGCTGTGAACACGACCCGCGTGTCGTTCCTCATGTGGAACAAGGACGCCGACGCGCTGATTGTGTGCGCAACCACGAAAGACACGAAATCGACGCAGCTCCTGGTCTACACGTGCAGCAACTATCGCTGGTCCGCGAAGCAGCATTGGCGGATGGAAGACGACGTGGACGTTTTGTACCTTCAGTGGGACGACATAGATTCGCAAAGGTGCATACATACTGTAGTTAAGGTGAATCAAACGCAGGTATTCAAGCGAAACCCACACAACCCTATACAGGTTTCACTACGTGACTTCCAACTGCAAGCGTCGGACCGTCCAGTTGTCCTACTCGATCGACCGAAGCCCGGTCGGTGGCGATCTCGACCCCGCCTTCGTGGCGGTCGTCGACGGACGAACGGTCAGGATGACTCCCTTCAGGCACTTGGTCGTTCCTCCGCCAATGTCGGCATTCGAAATCCAGATGACAGATTACGTCAAGCAGGTACACCTTGAGTGGTTTCTATGCCTACTTCTTCAGAGTTTTAAAAGACTTTTTGCTTCAAGGTGGTTTATGCCTCGGATGGTGGTGGAGGCGGCCAAGGCCTTGCAGTTTACACAGCAGGGAACGAAATAGTCTTCTTCGGGCCGACGGACAATCTTGAGCAAGAGAGCGACAAAGCGGCCGTGGTTGTCAACGGAGCCGGCGGAAACGGGTTCGCGGTCAAGTGCGGCGTGCTACGACCCACTGGGTGCGCGACCGTCTCCGGCGAATTTGGCCGCAATCTGACCAATCTGACCTGGATGCACCCCAGCGGGTTTCTGGCGTCGTCGAACGTTCCCGGACCAGAACTGCTAATTTTCGAGTTGTCAGGAGATCAGGTAAAGAAAGGACCTTTAAGGATTGGGGGGATTTTTCATTATGCTTCTTGACCTTACTCATTAGGCAACATTAAACCTCATGGAACGTTTGCCAATGGAGGACACCGTCTACAACGTCACTCCAAGCGCAGATGGCAGAATTGCAGCAGTGCAATTAGCGAATGGCCAAGTGCTAAAATTCCTAGCCGAAGACAAAGAGGTACGTATGTAAATGCATTACAAATTAGGGAGAGTTCTGGGCTGACTGATTAATCTTCATAGGTTTCGCCGTGGCACACCTTGCCCGCGAACTGCTCGTGGACTGCGGTCTTAGAGTCTGAGCCTGGGGAGGTCCACTTGGTCGCGCTCGCGTCTCAGCGCCATCGACTCTACAGGAACGGCGTTGAGATTGCCGGCAACATCACGTCTTGCTGTGTCCACTCCAGTTTCCTGCTAGCCACGACACTAAAACACACACTCAGGTATGCGTGAATGGAGCTTTCAAGCTTCGTGCTTTACCTTTATTGTATGTATTAGGTGCCTACCGCTCCGGAAGCTCGCCGCTGCGGACAAGGACTCCGCGTGGGAGGGCGAGACCTCCCGTTCTCTGGAGCGAGGTTCTACGCTGGTCGCAGCCGTAGCCGGCTACAGCTCGCGGACAATCTTGCAAATGCCCCGCGGCAACCTGGAGGCCATCCATCCGCGACCACTGCTCCTAGACATTGTGAAGGCTCAACTGTCCGGCCTCCACTACGCCGAGGCCATAGAGCTGCTCAGGAGGCACAGGATTAACCTCAACCTCGTGGTAGACCACGACCCAGAGCTGTTTATGGCCAATCTGGACAAGTTTGTGGCCGATATCGCTGACGTGCAGCGGATGTGTCTCTTTGTTGCGGACTTGAAGTACGTAAAACTATTCCATGTCAAAAGAGATGTATACTATGGACAGCACTTAATTGCCAATTTCAGGAACGACGACGTCACTGAGGGACTGTACGCGTCCATGTACTACGAGGAGGAGAGGGAGCGGAGGGGCGACGGCAGGAGCTGTCTCTCTCCGAACAAGATCGCGTCCGTCTGCAATGCCCTGATGCGCATCCTGGAGAAGAACGACAGCGAGAGAAACATTCTGCCCATCATCTCGTGTCTGGTCAAGAGTTC
>JAAUYK010026307.1_pt1 | contig 16172 bp, 11 predicted proteins | sample 7278021 | NCBI WGS metagenome assembly JAAUYK01 (sample SAMN14350223, study PRJNA611818) | marine sediment metagenome | isolation source: surface marine sediment (1.8m) | place: French Polynesia: Moorea | collected 2018-08
CGGCGAGTTCGACAAGCAGATGGAGGCCGCGGGCGGCGCCAACAATGCTTACACGACCAACGACGTCACGGTCTACACCAACTGGTTCCCGCGCTCGGCGCTCGACACTATCTTTGAGCTCGAGGCTGACCGCTTCCAGAATCTCCAGACCTATTCCGACGCCGTGCAAAGCGAGCGCGAAGTCGTTTACTCGGAGCGGCGCATGCGCGTCGATAACAACAACGACCTGAAACTCATGGAGCAGGTTTTTGCGACAGCGTTCGTCGCTCACCCGTACCAGTTCCCGGTCATCGGCTGGCCATCGGATATCGAGCAATGGACCGAACAGGACCTTGAGGACTTCTACCGCACCTATTACGCACCGAACAACCTGACGCTGGTGGTTGTGGGCGACGTAACGACTCAAGAGGTGTTCCGGCTGGCCGACCGTCACTTTGGCTCGATTCCGGCGCAGGAGCCGCCGCCGGCAGTGCGCACCATCGAGCCCGAGCAAATGGGCGCGCGCCGCGTTGTCGTAAAGACTGCCGCGCAGACGCCATTGCTGCACATGGCATTCCACGCCACCGAGGCGTCCGACCCGCGATCCCTGCACCTCACGCTGCTCATGAACATTCTGGCCGGTGGCGAATCGTCGCGGCTGCATCGGCTGCTAGTAGAGGAAGAGCAGCTCGTGCTGTCGGTCGACGGCTGGTGGGGCGCCTGGCTCGATCCGGGCCTGGTCTACTTTTTCCTCACGCTGCCGCCGGGCGGTGACCTCGCGGAAGTCGAGCGGCGCATGCTCGAAGAGCTGCGGCGGGTTGCCGACGAGGGCGTTACCGACGCGGAATTGCAGAAGGCTCGCAATATCGTTGCCGCGGACATTTACCGGCAGCTTGCGACGATTCGGGGCAAGGCCGACACTATCGGTGATTACGAGGTTTTCCACGGTGACTACGAGTCGCTGTTTCACGTGCCCGCGCGAATCGACAACATTTCCATCGACCAGCTGCGCGAGACCGCGGCCGCCGTATTTGACGAGGACAACATGACCGTCGGGACACTGCTGCAGCCGCCGGAGGAAGACGAGTGAGGCAGCTGTTCGTCATCGCCCTGCTCGTTGTCGCGGGAGTAGCGCGGGCCCAGGGCATAACCCTGCCCGAGCCGCACATCGTCGAACTCGACAACGGCGCGGTCTTCATCGTGCACGAGAAGCGCGACGTGCCGCTGGTCGGCATCAACGCCATGATCCTGGGCGGCGCCGTCACGGACCCGGAAAACAAGGCCGGCCTTGCCAGCCTGCTTGCGGCGATGCTCGAGAAAGGCGCGGGCGAACGTGACGCCGCAAGTTTCGTTGAAACCGTGGACGCGGCGGGTGCGACGCTGTCCGCCGGCGCCGGGCTGGAATCGATCACGATCCGCGGTGAGTTCCTGTCCAGGGACATCGACCTCGCGATCGAGCTGCTTACCGACATGCTGCGCGCCCCGAGGCTGGAGCTTGCCGAGTTCTCGAAGCTGCGCGACCGCCAGGTCGACCTGATCAGCGCAGCGAAGGACAACAACCTGCCGGGGCTGCTGCCCCTCTATGGCGCAGCCTGGTTATTCGGCGACCACCCCTACGGCACGGCCGTCGATGGCGATGAGACCTCCCTCGGCAACATTTCGCACGGCGACCTGCGAGGGTTCTACGAGGACTTCGTCGGCGCGGATCGACTCATCATCTCCGTGGTTGGCGACATCGACGCGAACGAGGTCATTAATGCGCTGACCGAATCATTCTCCGATTGGCGGCGCGCAGCGCAGCCACTCCCGGAGGTCGCGCCGGCCGAGCCGCAGGCCGGGCGCCGCATACTGCTCATCGACAAGCCGGGCGCCACCCAGACTTACTTCTGGATCGGCAACGTTGGCGTTGCGCGCGACTATGAACAACGCGCGGAGCTGGATATCGCCAACACGCTGTTCGGCGGCCGGTTCACCTCGCTGTTGGTCGACGAGATGCGCACCAAGGCCGGCCTTACCTACAGTGCCCGATCCGTGTTGTCGCGACCGTCGCAGCCAGGATCGTTCGCGATCGTGTCGTTTACAAAAACTGACACGACGGTTGTTGCGATTGACCTCGCCATTGAGCTGCTCTGGCGCATGCGCAGGGAGGGCTTCAGCGAAGAGCTCATCGCCTCGGGCAAGAATTACATCCTGGGGCAGTTTCCGCCGCGCCTCGAAACGCCGTCACAACTGGCCGGCCAGTTCACCAGCCTGCAGGCCGCCGGCCTGGACGCTTCCTACATCAACGACTACGGCGCTGCCATCGCTGGCGCCGCGGGCGAGGATATACAGTCGGTCATCACGAGTGTCTATCCGCGGGGGCGCAATCTCGTCTTCGCGATCATCGGCGATGCCGAGCTGATACGTAACGACATCGCCAAGTACGGCCCGGTCACCGAGATGGCCATTACCGAACCTCGATTCACGCCCTGACCGGGCGTTATTTTCCGATACAGAATTCCGAGAAGATCCGGCCGAGCAGGTCGTCCGACGATACTGCGCCCGTGATCTCGCCGAGCGCTTCCTGGGCAAGGCGCAGCTCTTCCGCCAGCAGTTCCCCGGCTTTGGTGTCCTCGAGGGCCTTGCGGCCGGTCTCGAAGTGGGCGGCCGCCCGTCGCAGCGCATCAACGTGGCGCTGGCGAGCCGTGAAGGCGCCCTCGCCGAGGTCACGGTACCCCGCCGAGCGCCGCAGCCGCTCCTGCAGGGCATCGATCCCGGCGCCCGTTTTGGCCGAGACGTACAGGATGTCGTCGACCAGGCCCGGCGCATCTCCGGTCACGTCGATCTTGTTGCGCACGACTATGACTTCGGCGCTCTCGGGGACGTCTTCGTCGATGTTCGTCCGCTGCGGCTCGCTCGCATCCTGGATCCAGAGGACGGCATCGGCGCTTGTCAGTGCCTTGCGCGCACGACGAATGCCCTCTTCCTCGATGCGGTCCGGGTCGTCGCGCAGCCCAGCCGTATCCACGAGCTCCACGGCAAGGCCGTCGATGTTGATCTGTTCGCGCAGGATGTCGCGAGTGGTCCCTGCGACCTCGGTAACGATCGCGGCCTCCTCGCCGCTGAGCCGGTTCAGTAAGCTCGATTTGCCGGCATTGGGCCTGCCTACGATCACAACGCGGTAGCCATCGCGTAGCACCCTGCCGACGCGCGCCTGCGCGAGCAGCGCCGCAAACGCGTCGGCGCAATCGCGAATTCGACCCTGCAACTGCTCATCGCTCAGGAAATCGATCTCCTCTTCCGGAAAATCGATAGCCGCCTCGACGTGCATTCGTAACCGCACGAGCTGCTCCGCCAGGGCATCGACGGCGGCCGAGAACACGCCGGACAGCGAGTGCAATGCCGCCCGTGCCGCCTGCTCGGTGCCGCTCGCGATCAGGTCGGCGATGGCTTCGGCCTGGGCGAGGTCGAGCTTGTCGTTGAGATACGCGCGCTGTGTGAACTCGCCAGGTCTGGCAAGCCTTGCGCCGAGCTCGACGGCCGCATCGACCAGCATCGCGATGACGACCGGCCCGCCGTGCCCATGCAGTTCGAGAACCGGCTCCCCCGTGAATGACCCGGGCGCCGGGAAGTACAGCGCGATGCCGCTGTCGAGTTCGTCGCCTGCCGCATTCCGGAACGTGCGGTGGGTCGCATAGCGTGGTTTCGGTAGACTGCCGAGCATTACCTCTGCGATCGTCGCGGCCGCCTCGCCCGAGATGCGCACAATGGCGACACCGCCAGTGCCGGGCGGCGTCGCGGCGGCAACGATCGTGTCAGCCGAGTACGTCATGTGCCAATGAGACCACAGGAAACAGCGTCATGCAGAACATTAAGGTGCAGTTCGAGAACGACGAGGGCCGCCAGCTCTCCGGAACCCTGGATATGCCAAAGACCCCGGTTGCGGCTTACGCGCTGTTCGCTCACTGCTTCACGTGCACGCACAACCTGAAGTCCGCCACCAACATCAGCCGCTCGCTTACCGAGGCCGGCATTGCCGTTCTGCGTTTCGACTTTACGGGGCTCGGCCGCAGCGAGGGCGAGTTTGCGGACACCAACTTTTCGAGCAACGTCGCCGACCTGCTCGCGGCCGTTAGATTCCTGGAAGATGAATACGCTGCGCCGTCGATACTCCTGGGACACTCGCTGGGCGGTACGGCCGTGTTGCAGGCCGCGGCCAGAGTCCCTTCGGCTGTTGCCGTCGCTACGATCGGTTCGCCGGCCGACCCGGCTCATGTGCAACACCTCTTCGGTGACGCCCGTGCAGAACTCGAGTCCAGCGGCCAGGCCGATGTCAACATTGGCGGTCGTCCGTTTACGGTCAAGAAACAGTTTCTCGTCGATCTCGAGCAACACGACCTTTACGCGTCGGTCGGCAAGCTGCGCAAAGCGCTGCTGATCATGCACGCCCCGCTCGACGAGATCGTTGAAATCGACAATGCAGCGACGCTGTATGCGGCCGCCAAACACCCAAAGAGTTTCGCCAGTCTCGACAGGGCCGACCACCTGCTGTCGAACAATGCCGATTCGCTATACGCCGGACGATTACTGGCGGCGTGGGCGTCGCGCTACCTGCCCGAGCAAGACATTCGCGACGACACGCTGAGCGCCGAGCACGGCAGCGTCGTCGCGAAGACCTGGAGCGACGGCTTTTATACAGAAGTCGCTGCGGGCGATCACGCGCTCATCGCCGACGAGCCCGCGACTGTCGGCGGCAGCAATCGCGGGCCGTCGCCGTATGAGTTGTTATCCGCTGCTCTGGCGACCTGCACGACCATGACGCTGAAGATGTACGCCGGCTTTAAGAACATCGATCTCGATGCGGTCACCGTGAAAGTCATCCACAAGAAATTGCACGCCGAGGCCTGCGCGGATTGCGACTCCGAGGAAGGCAAGATTGATGAGTTCCGTCGTGAACTAACGATCGAGGGCGACGTCGACGAAGCGCAGCGCCAGCGCATGCTGGAAATCGCGGACCGCTGCCCCGTGCACCAGACGCTGCACGGCGAGGTCAAGGTACGGACAACGCTGACATAGCCGGCGGCTATTCCGGCCTGCTAGCCGTTATTCGTCCTTGTTCTTCTTGGGCTTCTTGGTGCCCTTGAGCTTCTCGGCTTTGGCCTCGGCTTCAACGACCCGGTTGATCTTCCACTGCTGCGCGATGGACAGCACCGTATTCGTCACCCAGTACAGCACGAGGCCCGACGGGAAGAACGCGAAGAACACCGTGAAGATGACCGGCATGACCTGCATTACCCGCATCTGCACCGGGTCGCCCACCTGCGGGTTGAGCTTCTGTTGCAGGAACATGGCTCCGCCCATGATCAAGGGCAGAATGAAATACGGATCGCGGGATGACAGGTCGGTGATCCACAGCGCGAACGGCGCCTGGCGCATTTCGACGCTTTCAAGCAACACCCAGTAGAACGCCAGGAAGAACGGCATCTGTATGAGAATCGGCAGACAGCCCGCGGCGGGGTTCACTTTCTCGCGCTTGTACAGGTCCATCATGGCCTGGCTGAGCGCCTGGCGGTCATCCTTGTAGCGGTCCTGCAGCGCCTTGAGGCGCGGTTGCAGGTTGCGCATCTTCGCCATCGACCGGCCACTTGACTCCGTGAGCTTGTAGAACAGCAGCTTGATCAGGATGGTCACGGCGATGATCGCGACGCCCCAGTTGCCAAAGATGTCGTAGGCCTTGCTCAGCAGCCAGAACAACGGGTCCGACAGGATTGTCAGCCAGCCATAGTCGACGGTCAGCGTTAGCCGTTCATGAATCTCGCCGAGCTGCTCCTGCAACTTGGGGCCGACAAACAGCGTTGTCGTAAACGTTTTGGATGCACCGGGCTCTACAACGACGGCCGGACCGATCGAGTTGGCGGTCGCAACATTGCCACGAACCGAAACGCTGTAGCGCTGGCTAGTGCCCGTTTCCGGCACGACGGCGCTCACAAAGTGGTGCTGAATGGCTCCGAACCAGCCGTTATCGCTGGACAGCGTGCGCGCGCCGTCATCAATCAGGTCGTCGCGGTCCAGCTTCTCGGACTTGTCGCCATCAAAGATGATGGGTCCGTCAAAGGAATACGAATCGACATCGAACATCGACCGCTCCTGCGGATACGACCGTCGCTGCAGCTGGGCGTACTCGGCGCCGCGCCACGGTTCAGCGCTGTTGTTGGTCACCGTCTGCTCAACAGCGACCTGGTAGCTGCCGCGCGTAAACGTGTAACGCTTCTCGACCGTAACGCCCGCGCCATCGCTCCATGTCAGCGGCACCGTTAACTGGTCATCTGAGCCCAGGTCGAAGCTCGTGCGACTGCTCGTAAACGTCGCTCGATGGTTCGGCTCCGGGCCTTCGCCCGCCGTGCGCAGACCCGTCTGTAGCAAACCAAGCCGATTCGTGTCCGTATCCAGCAGCCTCACCAGGTCGTCTGGCCGGTCCTTCGCGACCGGGTAGTTGAGCAGCGTCGCGCCCTGCAGCGTGCCGCCCTCGAGGCTGATTTCGATATCCAGCACGTCGGTCGTAACGCGAACCGTCGGCGCGCTGGCGGCGGCAGGTGCTTCGGGCTGGCCGTCGACCGTTGGCATGACGTCCGGCGCATCGACCGTGGTGTCGCTGAGCTCCGGCAGGTCGGTTTCCTCCGGCAGGGGCGCATCCAGCGCCTCCGTCGTCGGCTGCTGCACCGGCTTCGGCGCATAGTCTTCGGTCCACTGCTGCCACGTGATCCATGCCAGCATCAGGAACAATGCCCAAATCAGCAGTCTCTGGTTATCCATTCCTTTCGTTCCCGCGATCACCGCCGTCGCAGCAGCGCTGCCAGTGGGCCGCCATGCTGTCGAACAACTGCCGGTTAGTGGCGGTCGCAGCCGCCGGCTGGTTGATGACAACCACGTCCATTCCGCTTATCTCCGCCTGGTGTTGTCGAAACGACTCCCTGACGATTCTCTTTATTCGATTCCTGCCGGTCGCCTGCCGGCAGTGTTTTTTCGATATCGCCAGGCCCAGCCGGGCGGTATCGAGGTCATTCTTCCGGGCCAGTACGGTAAACCATTTGTCCCGGCTGCGCGTGGCTTTTTTAAACACGCGGCCGAAGGCTTCGGCGTTAAGCAGCCGGTTCTCTTTCTGGAGCCTGTAAATGGAGCAGCCTGCCAAGTGTGGGGCGCTGCCGGTAGCGGCGGGCTACTGGGGCGTGAGTTTGGCGCGGCCTTTGGCGCGACGGCGCTTCAACACGAGGCGCCCGGCTTTCGTCGCCATACGGGCACGGAAACCGTGTGTGCGTGCACGCTTGATCTTGCTTGGCTGATACGTACGTTTCATCTGTCGGGTACCTGGTTTTTCGCTTGCCGCTCAGCGGCCTGCGTTCCGGAAGGGCGGCAAGATTACGCAGTTGGAAAAACGCTGTCAATAGAGCGCCGCAAACACTTTCAGGTTGCCGGCAGAGCGCATATGGGCTTACCCATATGGCGGCGCTCAGGCAGACGTTATAGACTGCCCGGTCTTCCATCGAATAACTAGAATCGACACGTTTTGGGGACTCAATTGGCAGCTGGGATGACGCTCTGGAATCGGTGCGTCCGCGACCTTCAGGCGGAGCTGCCCGAGCAGGATTTCAACACCTGGATCCGACCGCTGCAGGCCGTCGAGGACGGCGAGGTCCTCCGGTTGCTGGCCCCTAACCGTTTCGTGGTCGACTGGTTGCAGCAGCATTACATCGCCCGCATCCTCGAGATCGTCGCGGCGCAGGGCTTGCAGACGGAAGTCGTGGTTGAGGTCGGTTCGCGCCAGGTGGTCCGCCCCTCGCCTGCCCGGCCGCGGCCCAAGGCGGTCGCATCGTCCCAGCCAGCACCGATGGCGATCGAGTCGCATTTGAATCCCGCATTCACGTTCGATGCTTTTGTCGAGGGCAAGAGTAACCAGCTCGCCAAAGCCGCCGCGTCGCAGGTTGGCGAAAATCCCGGTAAGTCCTACAACCCGCTGTTCATTTACGGGGGCGTCGGTCTCGGCAAGACGCACCTGATGCAGGCGGTTGGCAACTCGATGTTGCAGCACAACCCGAAGGCGCGCGTGGCGTACGTCCACTCGGAACGATTCGTTGGCGACATGGTCCGGGGCTTGCAGCACAACACGATTTCCGAGTTCAAGCGCAGCTACCGCTCCCTCGACGCCCTCCTGATCGACGACATCCAGTTTTTCGCGGGCAAGGAGCGCTCCCAGGAGGAGTTCTTCCACACTTTCAACGCCTTGCTCGAGGGACAACGGCAGATCGTACTGACCTGCGATCGTTATCCAAAGGAAGTGAATGGCCTGGAAGAGCGCCTCAAATCCCGGTTCGGCTGGGGCCTGACCGTAGCCATAGAGCCGCCGGAGCTGGAAACGTCCGTCGCGATCCTGATGAGCAAGGCAGCAGCAGAAAACATCGAGCTGCCCGAAGAAGTGGCGTTTTTCATCGCCAAACGCATTCGGTCCAACGTTCGTGAGCTGGAAGGCGCTCTGCGGCGCGTGATAGCGAATTCCCGTTTCACCGATCGGCCGATTGACCTCGATTTCGCCAAGGAGGCTTTGCGTGATCTGCTGGCCATGCAGGCCCGGCTTGTCTCGATCGAGAATATCCAGAAAACCGTCGCCGAGTATTTCAAGATTCGGGTCGCCGACCTGCTTTCCAAGCGCCGCAGCCGCTCGATCGCCCGGCCGCGACAGGTCGCAATGGCGCTTTCCAAGGAGCTGACGAACCACAGCCTCCCGGAAATTGGCGATGCGTTCGGTGGTCGAGACCATACGACTGTCCTGCACGGTTGTCGCCGTGTCCAGGCGCTGCGTGAAACCGACAAGCGCGTCGATGACGACTATATGAATCTGTTGAGAACCCTGACAGGATAATGTGGATAACCCGTGGACAACTCGGTGGGCCGATTTTATCCACAGGCTGCCCACAGGAGGCTGGCAGGTCGCTCACTTGAAACGAAGGCTGGTTTTAGTATTTAAGTTGTTGTTTTATAAGGCAAAATATTTTTTATCCACAGGATCATGCTTGCCTAATAATTACAACAATAGATTGAAATCCAATATTTATTAACAGGTGGAATCTATGAAATTCAGTGCAGCTCGGGACGTGCTGTTGAAACCTCTCCAGGCCGTTATCGGCGTCGTGGAACGTCGGCAGACGATGCCAATCCTCTCTAACGTGCTGTTGGTCGCCAAAGGAAACGACCTGGCCGTTACCGCAACAGACCTGGAAGTAGAGCTGGTTGCGCAGGCAGAGGTCGCGGTGGAAACCGGCGGAGAGATTACCGTGTCGGGTCGTAAGCTGCTCGATATCTGCCGAGCGCTGCCGGAGGGTTCCGAGGTCGACGTCAGCCTGAGCGGTGAGAAGGTTGTTGTGAAGTCCGGGCGTAGCAAATTCAGCCTCGCGACGCTGCCTGCGGCGGAATTTCCGACGGTTGAGGACATCAAGGCCGGTCAGACGGTGACGGTGGACCAGGCCGTGCTGGGCCGGCTGATCGAAAAGACACACTTTTCGATGGCGCAACAGGATGTGCGTTATTACCTGAATGGCATGTTGCTGGAGACTGGCGGGAAACACCTGCGTGCGGTGGCGACAGATGGCCACCGGTTGGCATTGTGCGAGGCGGAGGTGGATTCCGCCGTGAACGAGCAACAGGTCATCGTGCCGCGCAAAGGCGTGCTGGAATTGCAGCGATTGCTGAGCGGGGAAGGGTCTGTCGACGTTGAGCTTGGCGAGAACCATGTTCGTATTCAGCTCGATGGGATCCGGTTCACGTCGAAACTCATCGACGGTCGATTCCCGGAGTACGAACGCGTGATACCAGCAGATTCAAGCAATGAGCTCACGGCCGACCGGGGTTTGCTGCGCAGTGCACTGCAGAGAACAGCCATTCTGTCGAACGAGAAATACCGCGGTATTCGCCTGATTATCCGGGACAGCGGTGTTGTGATGCAGGCCCATAACCCCGAGCAGGAAGAGGCCGAAGAGGAGCTCGAGGTGGCCTACAGCGGCGAGGACATCGAAATCGGGTTCAACGTGAATTACCTGCTCGATGCGCTAGGCGGCGTGGATGGCGATGAAGTCAGCATTTCGGTGCAAGACGGGAACTCGAGCTGCCTGATTCGCAAGCCTTCCAGCGACGAATGCAAATTCGTCGTGATGCCAATGCGGCTCTAGGAGCTCGCGGACCCGGGCGGCGTGCCTATTCAGAAATTCTCGGCACAAGGCTTTCGGTGTCTTGCCAGCGTCGAGCTCGAGGCCGATCCGGGCTTCAACCTGATCTGCGGCCCCAACGCTTCGGGGAAAACCAGCATTCTGGAGGCTATCGCTTATCTCGGTCGAGGTAAGTCGTTTCGCGGCGCGCCGGTATCGAGCCTGATTCAGCATGGCGAAAAGGCCTTCGTACTTTTTGGAGAGGTTGAGGACGGGGGCAGGGTGGCGAAAGTCGGCGTGCGCAATAGCGCCGATGGCCTTGAGGTGAGGATCGACGGCAGGTCGGGCGGCGGGGCGGCCGACCTGGCGGCAGCATTGCCACTGCAAATCATCGATCCGGATGTCCACGACCTCGTCGCCGGGGCGCCAGACCAGCGCCGACGGTATCTCGACTGGATCGCGTTTCACGTGGAACATGGCTACCTGGACACATGGCGGCGGTTTCGCCGCGCCTTGAAGCAGCGCAATGCTGCCCTGCGGTCCGGGCAGGCGGCAACCACGATCAGCGGCTGGAATGCGGAGTTCGTGGAGCTGGCCGCGCGGGTCGATGCGGGACGACGCCTGGTGCTGGAAGTCGCCTCTGAGGAGCTCGAAGAGACCGGCGCGGAGATGCTTGGCGGTGAAATCCGCTTTGAGTATCGGCCGGGCTGGAAGGAGGGCATCGAGCTGCTGGACGCGCTCGAATCTGGCTTGGAGCGAGACCTGCAGCAGGGCAGCACGCAGTCAGGCCCTCATCGGGCCGATTTGCGGCTGATCTACGACGAGCGGCAAGCCCGCAAGCTGGTATCGCGCGGCCAGCAGAAGCTGCTGGCATGCGCGATGATAATCGCGGCAGCGCAGACCGCCCAGACAGCGCTAGAGCGACCGTTGTTGATGCTGCTCGATGATCCTGCGGCCGAGCTCGACGACGATTCCCTGGCGCGGCTGATGGTCCGGGTGCGAAACCTGGGTTGCCAGGTCATAGCGACGAGTCTCGTGCCTGATGCGGCAATATTTGGGGGTGAGGGTGCCGTGTTTCACGTGAAACATGGGGAATTGAGCGGGGGCGCCTGAGGGGCCGGCAGATCGGGCCTTCAAAGGCCCAAAACCCTATAAAAAATAAGTATTTGAAGGGGCTTCACGGCGCCCTTTTTGATACAATACGCCGGTTATATCCAGAGGAAACGGGATGACCGACGAAACCGAATATACTTCCAGTAATATCAAGGTCTTAAAGGGCCTGGAAGCTGTCCGCAAACGGCCGGGAATGTACATCCGCGACACCGACGATGGGACCGGCCTGCACCACATGGTTTTCGAGGTTGTCGACAACTCGATCGACGAGGCCCTGGCGGGCCACTGCGACGAAATTACCGTCACGATTCACGCGGATGAGTCGGTTACGATCACCGACGACGGCCGCGGCATCCCTGTTGATATGCACCCCGAAGAAGGCCGCTCCGCCGCCGAGGTCATCATGACCGTGCTGCATGCCGGCGGTAAGTTCGACGACAACTCGTACAAGGTTTCCGGTGGGCTGCACGGTGTGGGCGTCTCGGTCGTCAACGCGCTGTCCGAGCACCTTGTGCTGACCATTCACCGCGAGGGCGAAATTCACCAGCAGGAATACGAGCACGGTGAGCCGAAGGCGCCGCTGGCGGTCGTCGGCGAGACGGACCGATCGGGCACGACAATCCGCTTCAAGCCGTCGAGCAAAACGTTCACGAACATCGAGTTCCACTACGACATTCTTGCCCGCCGGCTGCGCGAGCTGTCATTCCTGAACTCGGGGGTTCGCATTCGCCTGGTCGACGAGCGCGACGAGCAGGAAGACATTTTCGAATACGAGGGCGGCATCATGGCCTTCGTCGAGCACCTCAACCGCAACAAGACGCCGATCCACGGGAACGTATTCCATTTCTCGGTGACGCAGGACGACGTCGGCGTGGAGGTGGCGCTGCAGTGGAACGATGGCTACCAGGAAAACATGTTCTGCTACACCAACAACATCCCGCAGCGCGACGGCGGTACGCACCTGGCCGGCTTCCGTTCCGCACTCACGCGCACGCTGAACAGCTACATCGAGAAAGAGCTCAGCGCCAAGAAGGACAAGTTCACGCCCTCCGGCGATGACGCCCGAGAGGGCCTGACGGCAGTGCTGTCGGTCAAGGTCCCCGACCCGAAGTTCTCCTCGCAGACCAAAGACAAATTAGTTTCATCTGAAATCAAAGGCGTCGTCGAACAGGCGATGGCGGGCCGGCTGTCCGATTTCCTGCTCGAACACCCGACAGAAGCCAAGGCCATCGTGTCGAAGATTGTCGACGCGGCGCGGGCGCGCGAGGCCGCTCGCAAGGCTCGCGAGATGACTCGCCGCAAGGGAGCGCTCGACGTCGCCGGGCTGCCTGGCAAGCTGGCGGACTGCCAGGAGAAAGACCCGGCGCTGTCGGAGCTGTTCCTGGTCGAGGGTGACTCCGCAGGTGGCTCGGCCAAACAGGGCCGCGACCGCCGCACCCAGGCCATATTGCCGCTGAAAGGCAAGATTCTGAACGTCGAAAAGGCGCGCTTCGACAAGATGCTGTCGTCGGTTGAGGTCGGCACGCTGATTACGGCGCTCGGCACCGGCATTGGCCGCGAGGACTTCGACCCCGACAAGCTGCGCTATCACCGCATCATCATCATGACGGACGCCGACGTGGACGGGTCTCACATCCGCACCTTGTTGCTGACCTTTTTCTATCGCCAGATGCCGGAGCTCATCGAGCGCGGCCACGTCTATATCGCCCAGCCGCCGCTCTACAAGATCAAGCGCGGCAAGCAGGAGGTCTACGTCAAGGACGACGCCGAGCTGAACAATTACCTGCTCAACTCGGCGCTCGACAAGGCCGAGCTATACGTTAACCAGGAGGCGCCGCCACTATCTGGCGTCGCGCTGGAGTCGCTGGCGAAAGAACATATTGCCGTGGAGACGATCATCGCGCGACTTGCTGGGCGGTACGACGAGTCCGTGCTGCGGGTTTTGAGCACGTTGCCCGAAGTTAGCGGCACGATCACAGAAGATCTCGACAAGTTAGACGATTGGACAGCACAGCTGTCGGCGGCGCTGCCCAAGACCAATGGAGACCGCGTTACCAATGGTAACGGCGGCTCCTACAGCGCGGCACTGGACCGCGGCGACGAGGACGGCGAGGGCGTGCGTATCGGCATCACCCGGGTGCAGCACGGCATCGGCGCCACCCGGTACCTGCCGCGCGAGTTCTTCGACACCAACGAGTACCAGCACATCATGGCGCTGGCGGCCAAGCTCTCGGAGCTCATCGGCGAGGGCGCGCACGTGAAACGCGGCGAGCGACAGTCCCCGGTCGAGACTTTTGCCGAGGCCGTCGAATGGCTCATGAGCGAGGCGCGCCGCGGGCAGGCGATCCAGCGGTATAAGGGTCTCGGCGAGATGAACCCCGATCAGCTCTGGGATACGACAGTCAACCCGGAAACCCGCCGCCTCATGCAGGTCAAGATCGAGGATGCCGTCAAGGCCGACGAGATCTTTACGACGCTCATGGGCGACCAGGTCGAGCCGCGCCGGGAGTTCATTGAGAAAAACGCGCTCACGGTCGAGAACCTCGACGTTTAGCCCCGGGCTGTACTGACCAACATGGCCCGAACGCGCCTGCTGATCCACGCGATCTTCCTGTTCCTGCTGCCCCTCGTGGTGGCCTGGTTTGGGTTGGGCGTAGCGTCCACGGCGCTACTCGTTGTGCTGATGCTGCTGTGGCGCTGGCTCGTCGTCATTAGCGGGTTTGTGGTCCCCGACAAGACGCCGCAGGTCGTGCTCGAAACCATCGCCATCAGTCACTTCGTCGAAAAGGTGCGCTGGTGCCTGGATCGCCTCGGCATCGACTACACGGAGCGGCAAAGCGGCGGAACGCTCGGCGCCTTCTTCACGGGCCGCAGTGTGCCGCAGCTGCGCGTCCGCACCGGCATGGTCCAGACCGTTATCGGCAACTCTCCCGAGATTCTGCGATTTCTCTGGGGTAACTACGCGGTCACTGCCGGGGACAAGGCCGAGTTCCTGGCCCCGACGCAAGAGCGCATCGAGTTCGAGAAGCGGCTGGACCGATATGCGCGCTTCCAGCAGGTCTGGGTTTACTACCATATCCTCGATGACCGGGCGTTGACGCTGCACCTTTGGGGCGTCAACAGTCCCGGCACGCGAGCGTGGCACAAGCCCGTGCTCAGAATACTGTATCCAATGCTGCGCATGCTGATGCGGCGCAGCTTCCGCATCTCCGACACGCACTATGCGAAGGCCGTCGAGTCCATCGAGGAAACGCTGTCCGAAGTCGACACCCGGCTGGCCGACGGCCGCGGCTCGATCCTTGGCGGCGACACCATCAACTACACGGATATTGCGTTTGCCGCGCTGTCCGGCCCGTGGCTGATGCCGGCGGGGTACGGCGGCGGGGCCGCGGAGGGTTGTCGCATCGAGCGCGATGAGGCCCCGGGACCGATGCGGGCAGACACGGAGCGCTGGATTGAGGATTTCCCGCGAGCCACGAGCTTTATAGAACGGCTTTATGCCGAGGAACGCCAGACCACCAATTGAGTCAAAACGCATGACCATGAATAAAATCATCTACCCGCTTGGACTCATCCTGCTCGCCGGCTGCGCGGGGCAAGACGAAAAGGAAGCGTCGACCCAGGACATCGAACAGTCCGTCAAAGATTTCATCGAACTGCGAGAGCTCGAGGAAGTGCCCTCGATGCGCACCGGGACCAAGGATGGCTGGACCGAGATTAACGAGACTTTCATTCTCTACAACGCACGCAGGGAGATCTTCCTCGTCGAGTTCTCAAGGCCGTGCTGGGAGCTGCGCGACCATACGCGCATCACGCCTGACAAGCGCTGGGACGCCAATACCATTCGTTCGCGGTTCGACACGATCCGCGGTTGTCGAATCCACAGGATCTATAGCCTGACCGAGGCGGAAGTCGCAGAGCTCGAGAACATCGGTGAGGCGCCGGGCAGCCGAAACTAACGCGCCCGGCCACTGTCTTTAGTAGCCAACGCGGAATCATCCGCAAGGGGAACCACTGTGAAGAAAACGATTACGGGCGCGGCAGCGCTGGTCCTGCTCGCGGGGTGCGGGCAATCATCCACACCGGAGCCGACAGCGGCCGCAGACACGGCGCCGGCTTCGGGTATCGACCTGTCCTACATTGACTCGACCGTCCGGCCGGGCGATGACTTCTTTGCCCATGTCAATGGCAAGTGGGTCGAGGAGTTCGAGATTCCGGCGGACAAGTCGAACTATGGCACGTTCGCGAAACTCACCGAAGCGGCCGAAGAGGACGTAAAGGCCATCATCGAAATGTCGGCAACCGGTGACTTTGCCAAGGGGTCTGACGAACAGAAGGTTGGCGACCTGTACAAGTCCTACCTCGATATGGAAACGCGAGACACGCTGGGCGTCGGGCCGCTGCAGCCCGAGCTCGACCGCATCGCCGCCATCTCCAGCCACGACGAACTGCCGGCGTACTTCGCGGACGCTACCCGGCGTGGCTACGGTATGCCCTTTGGCCTGGCCCAGTTCCCCGACATGAAAAACCCGGGCTTCTATGGCGTATACGCGTTCCAGGGCGGCCTCGGCCTGCCCGAGCGTGAGTATTATTTCAACGATGACGAGAAGTCCGTAGCGCTTCGCGAGCTGTACGTCGCGCACATCGAGACAATGTTCGAGCTGGCGGGATTCGAGGGCGGCGCCGAGGCGGCGCAGACGATAATGGCTCTGGAAACGCGCCTGGCAGAGCAGCACATGCGCAAGGAAGACGCGCGCGACTGGCAGGCCAACTACAACAAAGTGCCTGTCAGCGAACTGGGCACGGTGATGCCGCAGTTCGACTGGGATGGCTACTTCGAGACGCTGGGGCTGTCCGAGCTCGACGGCCTGATCGTCCTGATGACCGACTATATGGGCGAGCTCGACG
>JAAUYK010045735.1_pt1 | contig 16167 bp, 20 predicted proteins | sample 7278021 | NCBI WGS metagenome assembly JAAUYK01 (sample SAMN14350223, study PRJNA611818) | marine sediment metagenome | isolation source: surface marine sediment (1.8m) | place: French Polynesia: Moorea | collected 2018-08
CAGCCAGTAAAATGCGCACGCAACTTTATTTACGAGCTTTAAACTGCCCTACGTACTACGCGTTAAAGGCATTAATTAGCCGCCACAGGACGTTAAACAGACCTAGCGAAACCTTCGGCGAGTACAATTCTGAAAATGTTAAAAGCAGGTGAACTACCCGTCCGGGATCGGGATCGCAAACGAATATACTCGTATATACACATTGCTCGACCTCGTGGGATGCGTTTTTGTTTCGAGACATTGAGAGCACACCTTAATTGTTCGTAATCATGATGTTTTTGTCCGTACAATCGAGAAAGAGTTACACAATAAACGACAAATAATAATTCCAAGCTACTCCAAGTCGTCCACGTATGCGTAGAGCTCCATCTTCCGCACCATGAAGTACGTGTAGGACAGAGCGGCCGTCGTTGTAGTAGTGGTCGTCGTGGTAGTGGTGGTGGAGGTCGTGGTGGTTGTAGTTGTAGTGGTGGTCGTCGTCGTTGTAGTAGTCGTAGTGGTGGTGGTTACCTCTAAAGATCGTAGTGGGAATGAAAGTTGAATGAGGATAACCATGGGAAAAAACTATTAACAACTTTCCTCCGGTATGGCAGACATATCTGGCCGCCTCCGTGCACTTTCTCTTGTCCACGGCGCCGTCCTTCTTTAGAATCATGCACTTGTCATCACCGCCGGCAGCAACGATTTTGTAATTAGGATTCCTGGGGAAAATGTGCATTAAGAAAGAAGATTATGTGTTGTCGTATCTTACGTGTTGGTATCGTCGAAAGTAAAGTCCTCCGTCCCGGAAGCCGTTCGCCACTTCTGCATCGAATACGTGTGCGTATGCCTTATTACCCAGACTTGACTTAATTATTCCGCACCAGATTGCCACTGCAGGCCTCCTGCTCGCAGTCCGCCCCGTTGGGGTTGTCCAGCGCCGTGAATATGTCGTCCTCGATCTCGTCTTAACAGAGACCAGATCGACCACGTACAATTCGTACCGATTTTAGCAACTCGAATATGACCTTACTGGCCAACGCGACGAGTCCCTCGTACTGCTCCTGGTTCTCGAACTTTGGCACAGTGGCACCGATTTGGGCGCATCTATCGAAAATATCGGCGAACTTCCTGTGTTGGGCGACGCCTCGTACAACCGGGTACCGCAGGCGTACTGGCCGTTATTGCCGATTTTGTTGCACGTGACGCTTCGCTTAGGTCGGAAGCTGCCGACAGTCTGATGAAACGGAGTAAACCTTTTGAAGTTCGCCATTTTCTCACAATTAGCATCTCACCTTGTCTACAGTTGGCAAATCCCTTCTCCTCCTTCGTCCGGCTAGGGGACCCGTAATCGGACCGTAGAATTCGAGTCCGCTTGGCGCCAGGCCAGCCGAGGTGGCCGCCGCCACGAAGTGAAGATGTCTTCAAAAAAGAAAGCGCTGCTCAATCTTCATTCTGTTCATATTCCGTACCCGGCTCCGATGCCCCCGTCCAGAACCGTCTTGCCGGGGCTGTCGGCTCTCAGCCCCCTGAATCCTGGGTCCGGCATCTCCGCCTGCTTCAGGGGCCAGTCCCACTCGTCGACGGCCTCGAAGCCGTCCGTCGGGTCGAGAGCGGCTAAGGAAAACATATAGAACATAGTGAGTCTGCTTCCGTCTCATGTAGAGTTTTTATACATTTGATGTCGAACGGATTCCGCTCCTGCTTCCAGCGGAACGGCCTCGGGTCCAGCTCCGGGTAGACAAGGCCCAAATGAAACTTGCCGTCGGTGCTCCGGAAAGCCGAGAGCTCGTCAAGGCGAGAATAGAGCGGGGCAGAGCCGTCACCTATAATTTAAGTAAAATGAAATAATGTTTTTACATATAATTTATTTCTCAGCCTCCCTTTGTTGTACGACATGATCACCGAGCTGTTCATGGGACTGACTCCGGAGCTGATGTCGGTACGGAACAATAGGACTCTCTTCTGCAAGGATGCTCTAGAAGGAAGAACGCACATGAACGTACTAAAATAGAGTACCCCGCTCCGATTACTTGTAGTAAATCGTTCGATCCATGCCGGCGGCGTCGTAGACGAATCCGACCCTCCCGTAGAGGAGACATTGGCGCGGCGGCGAATGGGTCACGTTGGCGATGAAGGCCACGCAGGATGGACCCTCGTAATTACATGTACTTACGTAGTTGCTCAACTCATGCAATAGACTTAAAACCTCTTTCATGCACTGGATGCTACACAGGTGGTTGGTGTGGTCCTGTGGCGCCGAGTAGGGATTCAGGCTCAGGTCCGCCGCTTCTGTTTCGTTCTCGGCGATGGCGCGGAAATGAGTGTATCGTAAAGGCTGGGAGTAAGCAATGTAAGTTAACTAGTACATAATCCTTGATGGATTTCCTGCTAACCTCAAAGGTTTCGGATTTGGCCAATACAGCAAAATTGGCCACGGTCATGAGTATATATAAGCCGGTTAAGGTCATGTTGGCCCCAACGTTTCCTTCCGACACTTGCTGGCAAATCACTAGTGCTAATTATGCACAGACGGTTGCAATTTTTGCTTATATATTAGGTGAGCGTGTGTGCAATAGATATCTTCCGGCCCAAGTGGTGCGAAACCTTATGCGATAAGTCATGCCGTCGGTCGATCTTACTATTAGGATCTCGAGGAGTACAAATTACAACGAATAACTTTTTCTTCTAGAAGGGACTCGATGTCACTATATTGGCCGTTTAATTGAGACAGATTGCATCCATAAAATGTGGAGGAAAAGAATTAATGCCTTTCAGACATATTATATTCCAAGTAGGAACATGCTTAGTGCAGAATGGGTGATTATAGGGCAATTGTTTCAAAAAGAAATCTTTTTACATGCTACTTTCTTTCCTTGCGTCCCACCCATATTTCCCTCGATCCAGCCGCAGTGCTCACAAGCAGTCCCATGATCAAAATCACCCAGGAGAAGAAGAGGTGCTCAAGACGGAAGACCTCCATTGGCTCCGTGTCCACCTTTTCCGGCGGATTGATGCCGCCCAAAAACTTGGTGTTGATGTAGGTGAAGATGCCGGAGTCAGGTATGCGGCCGATCACCTTGTCCACATCTTTGAAGGGATTCACTGAGTAGTCTATTTTATCAATTAGCAAAATGCCATTACCCTCTTTCCAGGGGGCATATTGGTTGATTGCATAAGGCATGCACCCCTCCTCTGCGGGAACTTTTCCAATTCGGAATGGTATATTGCCATAGAGTTCGATCATGCGCCTGAAGTTGAAGCGAGCTGCCACCGCAGGGGCGGTGTAACCGCCACCCTCTACGTATAAAGAGGACACTATATAGTCGCAAAAAAATCTTCCTTGTGTTTCACCTACCTTTGATCAGGGTGTCATAAAGAATCTTGGGCCTCATCCCCTTGTCAAAGGTGTACGAATACTTGTCCAAGTCAGACATGGTCCCTCTGAACAACTCCCGCTTTGCCTTGTTCTCCGAGTTACTCATGGTCATCTTAGCATAGGTGAAGAACGGCTTTGCTACATAGTAACTCTGACCGGCATCATACAAGTCTTGCATGCCTTCGATTGGTTTCTCAAATGACTTCTTCGCAAGCAAACCCCTGCACATGCAGCTTTGGTTAATTTCAATTTCCAGAGACTATTCAAACTAGCACCTGAGGTTGGAATCGTAGAATGAGTGTATGAACAGAACAAATATTGCCCAAAACATTAGCATGGTTCTAACTGACCGACCATTCTTCTGTTGAATGTTGACTCCTGTAGAGGAAACACAATTTAAAGATTCGCAAATGATTTCATTGCTAATTATTTGCTGCATTACCTTGGGCGCACAGCATGGTGAACAGGACGAGAAATGAGAACCCATCCAGCCTCTCCTTTCTCCTCGCCCGCAATATCTTTCTCGACACGAATAGCACTGTCTCCGCAATGAGGTACGTTCCGAACAGGGAGAACCATATCTTGGCGTCGAAGGGTGACAAGACGTTCATGAAGGGGTCGAGCTGCCTAGGAAGCCGAGTCATGACCACCATGGTCAGGGTGTACAGGCAGCTGGTGATGCTTGTCTTTGGCGGCAGCGGTCCCACAAGGCTGCTCATGGTGCCAATGTGATTCCTGATTAAAAAGGTTTTCTCAGGGTTGCTGCTGGCTATACCATCCATTCAATTCTGCTCACCTGTTGCTCTGAATGGATTGAAGTGCCTCCAGTCTGTTCCGGGCAAAGGAGACGTTCAATTTCAGGCCGAGAGCCGGCGCAAAGATGTCCTGGTAAAAAGTCTAAACGGAAAAAGCAATCCCTTAAGCTGCAATTTACATAGTCAGCCTAAGTTACGGGATCAATTCCAGTTGCGCTGCCATCTCCTCTCCTCATCATGATTGGGCTGGCCAGCACAAATCCAATGTTGAGCGTCTTTCCGTAGAAGAAGTTTGGGCAGTGCGAGTGCCAATCAAACACGCTGCTAGATCTTTTCTCCGCCTTCCTGTCTGCGTGCCATATGTGGTGGCCGAACTCAAAGTTCTGGTTGGGACAGACCAAGTGCTCCAGAATACACTCTCCGCATTCCCTGCCCGTTTCGACCACCACCGACTTTTGATGCACAAGGTCTGTGTGCTCAGATATTTTCGATGCCAGGTCCGTCATGTTCGAGATAACAAACACAAATCGCTTGGAAGTGATTGTGCTTTTTAGGGCATCCTGAGCTCTGACGACATCGTCAAGGGTGGAAACGCGAGCGATAACTAACAGGCCAGGAGCATCTTTTATTGTATTCGTAGGGAGTGCTGAAAATTGCACGCGTATGAATGTTGTACGATTTGAGGGTCGCTATTAAATAGACATTACCTCACCTTTAACTGATGGGTCTCGCTCCAGTAGAATTATCGGGATCGAGGAGGAGGACAAGAACGCTATTTCATCCTTGGTCATATCGATCAGAATAAGCGTGGATGCATCCTTCGCCGCGTCTTGACACAGCTCGGCCAAGTATTTTGACATGCGGCTGACCTCGGCGACAGTGAAGCCGGGCGACATCAGCAGACAGCTTAGGATGAGCGATAGCTTTGCCATGCTTAATTCAACTGACAACTGCGCAATACTTTCTCCTGGCATTATATAGGCGTCTGGAATGCTAACTGCGGAGGTATGCTTTCATCCTATTCTGCTGCTAAAACGTTGAAATTAACTACGAAACACCTTGCGCTCGGTCGGGGCCTCCAGGAAAGATTAAATGCTGACCTATGAGTATGAATATCAAATTTTGTGGGAATAGACCTTTTCATAGGATTGGACACAGACGACATTAATGGCATCATATATGACATTTAATATTTAAAAGGCCAACTTTGTTAAATCCTGTTACTGGCCGTGTGAAATAAAGGGCCGGATACTGCCTCTTATCGTGTTATCGCCGTATCCCCCGTATGTACGTTATATGCAATTAAGTCTGGTCGACCCCAAATTCTACGGATGTATTACGTATAGACGTGCAAAATCTATTGCGATAAGTTATCATCACCCGTACCGCGTACGAAGGTCGCGCAATCGGTCGGCTTCAGTTCCCAGTTCGTACTTTTGACTTCACGTTTACTTCGGAAAGAGGGTTTATTGGCACACATAACCAGCAAATTGAGATCATAAAGCAAGCCTACTCAAATCATTGTTTCACGTCGCCTCAGCAACATCTGAATAGTGTTGATTCAGTTGGAAGACTTCCCGACGCAGGTCCTTGAGGGCGTAGATCTGAAGAGTAAAATGCCAAACATTTTATAACCTTTCCTAATATTCACTCCATCCAGACAAACCTTTCCAACGTATGTTGCTCTGGACTCCTCTAGGAAGAGCCGGCCGCCGTCACCTTCCATGATCTCCTCGGCGCTCAGCACCTTGTCGCCGTCAGAGTCCAACTCCTTCATTAGGAAGACCACCTCGGACTTGGCCTCCACGAAGCCGGCCGGCTTCACCCACGCCGCGAGCCCGGCCACGTCCACCAAGCCATCGCCGTCAGAGTCCAGCGTGGAGTTGAAGTACTTCTGAAAAGGGCGATTAAAATTCAGAAAAGCATTTGTCAAAAATGTTTTGTCCGTACCTCCGCTCCGGGCTTGCTCGCTTCGTCGTGGACGGCCAGAAACTCCTCGAGACTGACCGCGTCGTCTCCGTCCTTGTCGAGGTCTTCGAGCGCCTCAGGGACGAGGACGGTGGCGCCGGTTCCGTCGGGGCTGATTTGCGGGAACAGGAAGAACTTGAACTCGTGCTTGGTCAAAATCTGAAACAAAGCGTTACAGTTGAATGTCGTTGATTGAGATGGGTTCAATAGTCCGTACCCCGTTTTCGTCGCTGTCCGCGTGCTCCCAGCGTCGGAGATCACGCTCAATTCGCCTGTTACAAAAATTGTACATTATAAGATGAATTAAGTATTAATGTAATTTTCTGTAGTACCTCTTCATGTCATGCGACGGGCTCTGCTCGGGATCGACCATGGACAGGTAGTCTCCCCACGCGAGTCCGCCGCCGACAACGACCTGTCTGAAGTTGCCCCACTGTTCGTCCAGGATGTGCCTGTGGACGGCGCGCTCAACCCAAACGATCCAGTCGTGCAGCTCCCAGGGGTCGGCGGAACCGTCGGAGTCGTCATCAAGGCTGTAGAGGATCTCGCCGATCTTCTCCGAGTTGGTCAGATCTTGAAGCAATGAAAAGAGAGTGTCCACACGCGCCTCTAATTCCATTTCCCTTACTCCCTTCGCTGTCCATCTTAAGCGGCCTGGGCAAGTTGGCCAGCATCCTGTTTGTGCTCGTGGCGCCCGCCCTGTACTGGTCGCGAGGGTATCGCCGGGCAAAGTCCCGCTCCACGTGCCGGATCTTCTCCACCCACTGGGAGGCCAGAGCGTCCTCGAGGTTCTCGGGAGGCGCCTCGGTAGTGATAACTGTACTCTTCTCGCCGGGAGAAGGCGTGGAATCACCTGACAACAACACGTACATGCGTGAAAAAGCTAGCCGCAATACAGAATTCTCTAGTTGTACGCACTTTTACCATTAGATCGTGTGTCGTTTTCTATGGCCGGACTTCTCGCGACGTTGGAGACGGCTACGACGTATGCGAGGGAGAATATGACGGCGGCGCAGAGCAGGAGGCAGGCGATCAGGCACTTCTCGAGGGTGGTGAGGCTTCGACGACGCCTATGGTCTTCCTGATGAGGCCACCTCGGATGGCCAAGGTCTCTCCTATAAACCAACATTAGTTGATATTTTGTGGATTTAATGCAAGCCGACCCCATGCCAAGTACTTTATATAAATCAACTAATTGCTTCAGGTTTTGTCACCTGTAAAAGGCCGGCGTGAGCGGCGCGCTGTAGCAGAGGTCGTCCTCAGACATGTCTAGCGAGTGTTCTTCTTCTTCACATAACAACGATACAAGAGCTATTTCTCAAGCACGGAGTCAGCCGCTTTTTCGTCCGCTATGGCTCTCCGTGTTTGCCATCACTCTGATATCACCTTGCTCACTTCCTTTAGAGATATCAACGGCCGGCACTCGATTTCTTGATGATGTAGCGAACTGAATTCCAAGAGTCGCGATCCCTCCCTCCCGGCTTCCTGCATGCAATTCTCGAAACGTGCGTGCTCGCTCTCCGCGAACGCATAATCCCAATTGCGAAGGGAAAGGAGAATTCCTCATACTGCTGGAGAGCGCTCACTTGCTAATCGGGTAAATAAACAGCGCGAACGTCCGTCCGTCCGGCGAGTCAGTCAGTCATTGAGGTACGTGGCTATTTACGCATAAATGGCCTACTTTTTTCACCCCCGGTCGGCAATGATGTACGTACGTTTAGTTTGTAATCAAGCAAAAAAAGATCTGCTCCCCATAATCGACTTCTGTTCATGGGCTAATTACGCAAGCAATCGGAGCACTGTAGGCCGTGTCCTGACACCTGTCTGTCTATCCGTCTATTGTACTACTGCCTGCGTATATGCTCCACACGTTAAGTGTTGTTCCTTCGGTCTGTCTGTCGAACGGCGAATGGACAGGGAGGCGACCGCGTCCGCGTCCGTACGCCGGCGAAAAGGGAGAACGTACTCGCGAGCGCGTGAGTTCGGAGCTTGAAGACGACACAAGGGGGTTGTTGTAGTCCAAGCTAGCTCGCATGCAGCTCGGAAACGAAATTGATCCCCGCAGAAATAACATTGGCGCCCACGCCGCTGTTGGTGGATAAAGTCATTTGCACAATCGTGCAACGTTCGCTCGATCGCTCGATCGCCATGCACGGCTCCGGCGAAGTGTCCATTTCCAGCTAAGACTAAGCGAATCTTAGAAATAATTACTATAAGTCACAAGGTTTGATGGATGGCGTTGATGGATGATCTAATCACTTTTTTGTGCTGCCATAGGAACCGTTGTCACCTTCAGTCAGACGCTTTCCGTCGGTCTGGCGACAAATGTGACGGATGGACGGGGACGGGCCGCGCGCACTATGGCTGCCTGATGTAAAACAAATTTGCACGCTGGATCGGGGTTGCCAAAGTCGATCGAGCTAATTGGCCAATGTGTTAAATCCCCACGCGCTCTAAGGACTACTACGTACTAGGTTGCTAGAGTTATCAATCTTCTTTAACTGACTCCGTTCATACTAGTCCGCAGTCGGCTCCTCCTCGAGTCGGTTTTAGGCAAACGACGCCGCCTGGTTTAGTTATACGACTTGAGTGGCGGACGGGCGGATGGGCGGTGGCCGTCATCAGAATTCCCTCTTCATCGCCGCCGCCACGGCCCCATATCTTAAATGCCGTCGCTTAAATTTTGACGCGCTGAAAATGTGACCGGAGTGTTGCCCGCCTACCTCAAATACTCTCTTCGAGGAAGCAATAAAGCGAGCGCTCCAAGGGTCTGACTGACTCCGCCGTTTTCTACGCACAATAATAATTTCTCCCCCGAGAAGAAATCCGTTCACCGCTTTATGACTCCACGCGCTCCCTCTTATGTAGTACGTGGTATCGTTTTACCGCCGAGTCGGCACTTCGATCGATCGATCGACTCGGATCAGAACCAAATGCAAGCGGAACCGATCTGAAAGACAGCAGGGTTGTCGACACTAATTTCATCACAGTGCTTGTGGAAGTAACCGTTTTTTACTTCAACTGCATCCGAAATAAATGCATGGAGACTCTCGGCTCGCCCTTAATATGGACTGGACAAGGGGTTGCAAACGGCTTATTGCAGTGGGGGTTGAGTTATACGATTGCTCGGCCAAGGGGAGGAAGCGTTCGTCTGACCTTGGTAGTGAATCACAGTTCCTTTGATGTATACGTAGTCCGACGATAGAAATTTTGCGGGCTTTGTAACGTGCAACATCCGTCGCATGTGCCGTTAATTCTTGCCAATCCAACACGTACGAGGTCCGGAAATGCATCGTTTTAGGCGCCGCCCGTCCGCCCGCGTTTTCTCCCAGGAATGAATCGAGTATATTTGGCGGGGAATCGGATTCGTCTCGCTTGCCAGTGTCGCTGTATGCGCGGCGAATCACGAAATAAAATCTGACCAATATGATCTGAAATTGTTGCAATTGAAAGCATTACTGGTGCTATGGTTTGACGCTGTAGACAAAATTCGCCGTATGCCCTGTTGTTGAATATGGGTTTATTTTCCTTCTCACTTTCTCCTTGCGCACAATCCAATCGGGGAAGCTTTTGGTATAAAACCGCCCATGTTCGCGTCGGCAGCGCTCAGTCGGTCGTTTGCCACCACAATCGAATTTGTGGCAGAAATGCGAAGCTGGTTGATCTTTGCCGCAATCGCGGTTTCGCAATTCCTATTATGCACGGCATCCGCCAAGAGTCTGGTTAGACAGCGTGATGAGAGATGTAAGTGTTGCCAGATACATGGTCAGCTTCTGAAAGGTTAAATACTTGCCTCTAACCCCCTTAGTCCTCGCCCTCTTCAACGTGATCCAGTTCTCGAACACGCCGTGCAACGCGACCATGGGCAACAACCAGACGACGAGCACCGGAGTGTGCTACACGAGCGCAGAGTGCTCCAACCGGGGCGGAAGGGCGGACGGGACGTGCGCAGCAGGGTTCGGAGTCTGTTGCATCTGTAAGCTAAGCCTTAACCTCAGTTAGAACAACTTATAATCGCCCATTTTTCAGTCGAGTACCGCGCGTGCGAGTCCCAGACGAGCGAGCCCCAGGACGTGGTCTACTTCCAGAACCCCGGCTACCCGACCGGCGGCACCCAGCCTCAGATCTGCATGTTCAACGTCCGCGTCAAGGACAGTTCCATTTGCCAACTGAGGTGCAATTGCCATCGGAATTAGTTAATTAGCTTTTCTAATCTTCTCTTTATTCTAAAGGCTGGACTTTTTGACGTTCGAGATGGACCCCGGCTCTGCGCTGAGCAAGCCCTGCGACCGCGACAGCTTCGAGATCCTGAGCATGGGCTCGACGGCGGAGCTCGGCGTGGGGAAGCTGTGCGGCGACAACACCGGCCAGCACCTGTACATCCCCATCACCAACATGCAATCGAGGCCCACGTTCAGGGTCATGGCCGAGGAGAGGACGATGAACTTCAGCACGCCATACATGTGTGACACGATACGCAATTAAAGACTCTGAACAAATGAACAAAAGTTTCTGCTTCCGACATGCAGGTATAACGTGAAGATTACTCAGATCGACTGCAACGCCGGCGAGGCTGCGAACGCATTGACCGGAGTCGAGAGAGGTGCGTACAGTCATAACCGGCTAGTAACTGAGACCAAGGCTAAAATTTTCCGTAGCCCCGGAGGGCTGCCGCCAATACTTCACCGCTCGTCGCGGCACCGTGACCAGCCTGAACTGGAGTCCTGCAGCGCGCGCCATCTACAACCGCGACCTCGACTACTCGATCTGCTTCCGTCGGCAGGAAGGAGACTGTCAGCTCACCTTGAAACGGTCACCTGGCATCCCGGACAGGTCGACTAGCGTCGGAAGAGCGTTGACCGTCACTACTCCGGGGGCTTGCGGGAATGAAAACGGTATATTATATTTAGGGAATTTAGTAGTGGGGATTCAGGGATCGGAAACTGATCAATTTTGACAGCACATAAAGTTAACTGAATTATCGGGGCTCATTGGCATTAAATTGTTTGGGCCTATGCTGTCATCTTCAGTTAGCACCTGCTAGGTATGAACAGGTATGCAATGCCTGACGAGTATTTCACCTGGCACAGGTATTGTACAGGTTGCAAATGTACAGGTGTTGCAGCTAGGTACACAAAGAAAACCTGACTGGGTAACTACTTCATATCTTACTTGAAACCGCTCCGAGCCCCTCGTTAATTCCGTTTCCTTCCAGGCTGCGGCCGTGAGTGTCTCGGCGGCGTCACGGGAGGTCAGCCTCCCGCGCCTGGCGCGCAGTTCCTTGCCGACCGGCTCGAGATCGTGGCCCTGACCCGGAGGAACGCGCCGGCCACCCCCGCGCCCGGCAACGCGAGGGAGTTCTTCCGCGCCGCCTTCTTCTGCGGAGTCGGACTCGGCTCGGACGCCACCGCCGGAGACGGCAGGGACGACGAGGACGGCATCATTGTGCAGACCAAGGGGCCCTTCGTCCTGAGGTGCGTTCGCGCTCGCCCAATGTCCGTCTTGGAATATTTTCTGCAATTAATTTTCTCCCAGGTTCGTGACGGACAGCTTCGACTCGAACCCGACTACCCAGCCGCAGCCGCAGCCGCAGACGACGACGCCGGCGGAGCTCGGCTTCAGCTTGCGCTACTCATTCCAGTCCTCCTGCTCTGCCCTCAATGAGGTCGCGCCTGCCTAATTGACAATTCCACTTTATTAAGGAAATATAGCTGAACGCATCTAATGCAGAACGTATTTTTCTACGTGAATGCTTTAATCATTTATACCTGGCTTTTAAAGCTGACGGGCAACAATAGCGACGCAGTTGCCGGCAGCGATGTCACCACCATGCCCACCCGGTCCGTCTGTCGGTCAGTCGTAGCAAGTGGTCAGACGACATTTAACCTGTTGCCTGTCTAGCTCTAGCCCCATCTCGTTTCTCCACCTGGACGGATGGACGGACGACAGTATGACCTGTGTCACCTGTGTTGCCGAAAAGTCGGCTTTGGCCGCTCAATAATATTGAAGAAGTCCTGTATACGTGCTGTGTTAAATCTGGTATAGCAGTGCTATGTAGTGAGTCTGTGATAATATAAATTGAAGCCATGAGGCTAACGGTCGAACTAGCGGTTATCCTGCTAGCGTGGACGCGGTCATGTTCGGGAAGCTTGAAATTCGGTAAGCAACCAAACGTAGAGTCTTTTAACTACGCATTAAACATCTGAATTTAGACTACCGCTTCACGTCGTCCACCGGCCTCTTCCCGAGCGTGTTCAACATTGCGCAGAGCGCCGACGTCTTCGTGAACGCCACGTGCGGCGGCAGAGACTCTGAAGTGTATTGCAAGCACGACTCGAGCGGCGCCGTCGGCTTCGGCCGGTCTCCCGAGTGCGGCGTGTGCGACGCGTCCGACCCGGCCAAGGCGCACCCCATCGAGCACGCCGTCGACGGCGGAGAGAGCTGGTGGCAGTCGCCGTCGCTGCAGAACGGACCGGAGTTCAACTACGTCACCATCACGGTCGATCTCAAAAAGGTACATATGTACTATAACCCTTGTGATCAGTTGAACAATTCTGTTTTGTTTGCTACCTGCGAAACCTGTGGGAGGTGCATCATTTATGCCAGGTGAAATATGCCAGAAGTACATCTGCGAAAAGTACTACGTATACCTGGGCAGGTGTTAATTCTATGCGACAGGTGCCAACAGGCTGATTCCCTCAAAAATTTTCAGATTTGTATATTCAAGTACTAACATGTATTCTATCCATGACCTTGTGTTATAAGTTTATAACTGACTTCAGGTTTCACGTATCAATTTTTCAACGTTGCCGTACAATGAATGGGCCAAAAAGTTGTTTCGTCAATCGCACATTGACGCAAAAGATAAAAGTTAAACGCTTCTCCAGCTACTTTACTTCTTTCCGAACGCCGCTGCGTATTCCTCGAGCGACAACTTGTGTCGCTCCTCCACGTGCGCCTTGATCTTCGGTCTCGTGTGCAGCACGGCCTCGCCGCATCCGCCGACCTCGCACGCGAACGTCGTTTCCTGCGTCACCGTGAAGTTGTTGCCGAGCACGGCTTCCGTTTGGTGCGCGCCCTCCATGTGTTTCCCCATCATCTCCGTGTCGGGCAGGAACTCGGCGCAGATGTTGCAGCGGTACTTGCAGCCCTCGTACCAGTACACCTTCGGCTTCCTAAAGAGATGAGATGAGAAAAATTGGCTATGGGTGTTGTGCGAATATATAACTTCTTCACTTGCCTGCCTCTGCCTCTCGGCTGCCAGGGCTTCTGCGTCGGCTGCAGCGATCTAACGCTGGTCACAACCGGCATCTGCGGCGGCGGCGCCTGCGCCTTGACCACCGCTGGCATCGGCATCGGCATCGGCGGCGGCGCCACAGGTCCGACAGGCGGCTTCTTGTGCGTCTGCGACACGATCGCGACTTCGTCGTCGGCGACGTCCGGCTTCTCCCTCTTGACCTTCTTCTTTGCCGAGCAGCCGTCGCCGCTCTTTCTCGACAGGTAGGGTTCCAGGTACTCCCTTAGCGTGGTGCCGCCGTGCACTTTCTCCAGGTGCCGCATGAAGATGCCCGAGTCCAGCTGGACCTCGGTCGAGCAGATGCCGCAGGTGTGCATCATCACGGAGACGGAGGTGACTTTCGCCCTGCCGCCCTCCACCTCGGCCACGTGGCGCTCCAGGGAGTCGCGATAGGAGGACGTGAGGCCGCACGCGCTGCACTTGTACTTGCACTTGTCGAAGTACTCGCGGATGCTCTTCTCGCCGGTCGAGCCCTTGGCGGAGGAGGCGGGCGACGGCGTCGGACGGGGTGTCTTGGGCGCCGGCGGCGACGGCTCGGGGTCGTCCACGTCCTCTTCTTCCTCACTCGGCGTATTGGCGACGCTAGAAGTTCGAGCTGAAAGGAAGGAGCGGTAAATATAAGGAGTTGATTTGCCTCAACCTGTCTAGCACCTGTCACTCACACATGCATTATGATTTAATACCTGCCCAGGCAGATGTCGCACAGGTGCGACACCTGACAGGCAATTGACCCAGGTGCTGCACAGGTGTCGCAGGTAACTAAACAAAAATAACTGGTCTGCAATCCCTAATGACCTTTTACCGTTCCCGAGGCAACCCAAAGCAAATCTCGCCGGCTTTATATACCCAGTCTAAAACCGACCATTTCGTTGGGTCAGTGGCGGTTAATGAGGGACGGTTTTAGAAAAGCCATTAACTCTCACATGAGGTGGATCCTGCGCTAATCGGCCTCTTCCGTCCCGACCTCGCCGACGCCGGCCCCGGCTTCGACCTTTTCTCTCCTCCACATCCTGCGGCGTTTGCCACGTGACTGTCGTAGTAGGACTTGAGGCTGACGTCCGGGTGACAGCGGGTGAAGTGCCGGCTGAGCTTGCTCTGGTCGTGAGACACGGAGCGGCCGCACAGCGCGCACAAAAGCGTCGTCTTATTCCTTAAAAAATCGATGTTTAATTAGACAGCTAGCCCTTGAGGGCCGTGGTATAAGTATGACGTACCTGCAGAACTTGGGGTTGAGCGCGGTGTAGGTGGAGACGGTGAGCGCGTGCACGCGCTGCACGTGCTGCCAGAACTCGATGGAGGAGGAGGCGTCGACGTCGCACATCGAGCAGTGGTAGGAGCAAGAGCCGCGCAGCCACGTCTCGAACGAGGACGACGAGGACGAGGAGGAGATGGAGGCCGGCATAATGTTGGTTGGTTGCTTCTTTGTTGCGCACAGCTATAGCTACTACCTACTAGCTAGGAGCTAGAACTTAATTCACTCGATTAGTGTTTAATTTTCACGCACTGGCTGCTGATGTGCTGCTGTCTCTTTCCAGCTTTCACTTCGTGCCGGGGTTCCGCCGGACAGGAAGTTAAGTTGCCCGCCTGCCAGCAGCAATATAATATATGTCAGGGGGCGCATACAAAAGGGCCAGAAACGTCCAGTCCAGTGCACAACAATGTTTTGTTAGTGCAAACACTTGTAATCCAGTTATAATAGTATCTGATATGAAATTCGATCGTGGATCTACGCTACTGTCTGTATGACCAGCAGGCTGTTTGCTTATTGGACGAGCGCGAGCGGTCAACCGGAGTGGCCTTTGGCGGACTTAGTATTAAGTTAAACTATGCACAACTAACGTTAGCGAGGTTCGGGAGGCTTTCTCTCTTCCCACTTTCAGACCAAATCCTCAAATTTATGTAGCTCCATATAGTCCTCAGTAAGTGCAGCCAGCATTTCTGTAGGGTGAAATTAGAATGAGCTGACGAAAGTACCGTACGCGTACGTACGCGAGCTTTGGCAATGGTGGCGTAAGTCGCTTGAAAATTAATTGCCAACTCGGTGTGATGTGATCGATCGTTACGTCATATTTCTGATTGGGTGGCGACTAATTCACCAACGAAATCCAGAATACATCGCAGTTTGCTTTCAAATATATGTACGAGAAAGCGAGACACACGCAATTTTATAAGCATATGAGCCTGGAGTTGTGGAGCAGTGCGGCGTGATTTCGATACACGCATTGCTTTTTCGGCCGTGGACCTGACAACAGCTCAGCTTCAGTAATACGAGCCGACGATCGAATATTCTCAAAATAGGCGCAATGAACATAGGGCTGCTTAGCGACATTTTTGCGCGTTCAATAGGGCTTCCATGATCCCATAATACAATGCAATAACAGCTTTCGGAAGTGGCTGGCGGCCTGGCGCCTGGCAGGCCCCGTCGCGCCACCTGCAAAGGACGGTCGGCTTTCACATTCTCAAATCGTCGGCTCGGATGTATCTATATAAACAGCAAAAAATAAAGGAGATGCGAGCCTTGACACACCAACGCGATGCATTGATAGACTTTTGATTGGTATTGGTTTTGATTCCGCAAGTAAGCAGTCAACGGCAGAGCCATATCGGTAGCCATTTTGAGTGAAATTCGAAACTGGTAGCATAATTCGACATCCTCATATATATTTATGGCAAGACAAAGATTATGTATAATATCACAGAAATTGTCATAGGCTATACCCATTAGTTTAATCTTCGCTCATCTTCTCCTTGCCGAGTAGGAACCTGAGCGCGAACATCCCGTGCGCGAG
>JAAUYK010147604.1_pt1 | contig 16166 bp, 19 predicted proteins | sample 7278021 | NCBI WGS metagenome assembly JAAUYK01 (sample SAMN14350223, study PRJNA611818) | marine sediment metagenome | isolation source: surface marine sediment (1.8m) | place: French Polynesia: Moorea | collected 2018-08
AGTATTGAAACGAAATACAATTGTACCAATCCAAAATACCATTTACATGCAATAGGTTTGTATTCAACCCTGTTAATTTGAATTCAGCAATATGAGGCCTGAGAAGAAGAAGGTGAGGCACCACGACAGCCGGAAGCGCGAGGCGGCCGCGAAGAAGAAGAACAACCCCAACAAGCCCCCTCAACCCAAGGGGGAGGAGGAGGAGAGGACCCAAGAACAAGAAGGGGCTGAAGCAGATGATTCCGGTTTCTCCAAGCGCGCCGTGGTCTCCAACTGGACCAAGTACGAGCTGCCGTCGTCCGGAGACGAGAGGGGGCTGGACAGCGACGGGGAGGAGGACCCCAGCACGGGAGAGGACTATGCTCATGTGCTCGCAAATGCAGGTAACGCGGGAGAGAGAGGAGGAGGGAGAGAGGGGAGATCTAGAGAGAGACGTGTTTCCTTCTTGTTATACCCTACGAGCCACGGAAACGAGCGCAGGTATAGCCGCGTGGCCCCGATCCTTCGCGTTACGCAGGGTCTACCTGCGCTCTCCGTAAGTTGAGGTTGTTCTATCCGGACGGCACAATTACGTGGCAAACCTCTTGCTGTCATCCCGGTACCTCGTGCAGTCCCGAGGTGTACTCCCGGTCTGCCAGCGTAACATACGCGGCTGTACTCTCGGTGGTGCTACGAGAGTGGGACGTCGTGCGGTGCAATTACGTATGAAATGTTGCACGCCTAGACATGCGCGGTGATGATGACATTAAGAAGTACATACTTATTCCGGAGGTATAGGTGTAGGGTAATCAAATATATAGGTATACCGTATGTGTGTAATTCCAAAAACTGTTTTATTTGCATAGGGTAGCGATAGCTGAGAGCGACACAATTACGGCGTGATACCGGTAGGGCATTAGATTTGACACGTATAGCAGTGGACCACTCGAGGTCCAGTTGGTTTTACAGGTACAGCAGGAGAGGAATATCGTACGGACCTAATTAGGTCCAGAATTATATATATAAATTGTACTCTATATAGCTCTCGATCGATATAATATTACATATTGTTGAAGGCGACAACGCGTTCAGCTGGTTCAGTGGGTTTAATAGCCCCGCAGGCATTGTTTAAGTACGCCTCGTCATCCAGTTCGGGCTGGACGGCGTACGTCGAATTGAAAATCTCCTCTTTTTCTTTGTTCTTTTCGACTCTTTTCTCTGCTTGCAGGTCTTTTAGGTGTTTGAGTTCTTCGTCTAGTCCTTGAAGTTCGACGAGGTCGTGCTTGACTTCATGCTCCAGTCTGGAGAGGCGGATCTTCTCCTTCTGGGAGAGGTCCTCCTGGATTTCTTTGTCCTTCAGTTGCTTGATTTCGGACTTCGTCTTGTTCACCTTGGCATCCTTCCTCCTCCTTCTTTGGTTGGAGGCGTTGAGGGCCTGTTGAATCTGGCCTAGTGGAGTATTTTTGTAGGACTGCGTGGTGAAAGCCCTCTGAACGCTGTAAAATAAGTGAGGAAGTTAATTAGAGACGTGATCGATTGAATATATATATATATATATATATTCCTACGTACTTGAGCATGAACGTCTTCGCGCTCATCTTGTCTTGCACGTGGCGGGAGATGTACGACTGCATAAACGGGCGGATCTGTTGCGGTAGCTTCGGCTTTTGGCTGCGGCCGAAAGTTGTCGGCCATGACCTCGTGGCCATGTAGTCGGGGACAAAGAGCAACTCGATGAAGTTGTTGACGAACGTCGGATGGTTCACGGGGAGTTGGATCGCCTGAAAAGTAGGTACGTATATATATAGCTAGCTAGCTAGCTAGGTACGTCTAGAGGTGTACATACTTCCATATATATATGATTACCTTTGCAAAAAGTGCGTTGTTCAAGTCGGCGTTGTCGAGGCAGGTGATGAGGTCCTCATCTGACTTGAAAGGCACGAGCTGCGCGAGCTCGGCATGGGGTAGATTTTCGGAGATAGCTTTGTTGTCGTAGAGCTGGTTTTTGAGCGTGAAGAGGTCGTGCTTCAACTGCCTGATGAGCGCCGTCTGGTCGGCAATCTCGTGACGCCAAGACTTGAAGCCCCGGTTGCTCAAGTCCCATTGCTTCTCCATGGCTTTCCTGAGGTTGGCGAACTGAAAGAAGTAATTAATTAATATTAAAACATGTACATCTCGTACGTGCGCGTACGTACGTACCTCTTCCCATAGCGCTTTTGTGCTGTTAACCTGAGCCCCTGTTAAGGCCGATGGTGTGGTGCCCTGCGAGAAAAGTGGAGGTGTCGACGTGGCCGAAGGACTTGTTGAGGCAGTAGTCGGAGTAGAGCCCGCGGATGGCGCCGGCGTTGTGGCAGTGGACGGAGGCGTACCGGCCAGGGTGTTGGAGGCAATTCCGATGACGTCAACATCATCGAGACCGATGACACCGAGGTCAATCATAGGCTCCTGCCGAGACCGAATGAAATCAATTAAGTCTTTAAAAATGGACGCTAAGAGGTCTATATACTGTACTTACCGCATTGGGATCGATGTCTAGGTTGAATTGGTTCTCGTTGGTGGGGTCGTTGGGTCTGTCCTCGATGTTGGCGGTGTCATTCGTCGGGATGACCTATATATGGAATGATTTGTAAGCGTCCAAAGTGGACTGTTTCAAGTATATATATACTTGCCGATATCTCCTCCTTATTGGCGCCGGATCTGTCCTCGTAATTGGCGGAGTCGGCCACTTTCTTTGCAGCCAGCGGGCCGACGTCCTCGTTGGCGGAGTGGACCACTTTCTTCGCAGGCGGCGGGCCGACGGCCTCGTTGACGGGGTCGGCACTCACTTTCTTGGCAGGCGGCTGGCCGACCTAGTTCATATATATATGAATTGAGTGTCAATATTAATACTGTGCGTCATTAAGTACTTGCCGAATTTTGCATGTCCTCGTTGACGGAGTCGGCCTCATCGTCGTTGTCGCTGCTGTCGGTAGTCTTGGTACGCTTCCTCGTTCTTGACTTCATGAGCGGTGATCGTGCAAAGAGAGATATTTATATGAAGCGTACTTAATTACGCACGCTTTTAAGTACCTTCGTCGGGATGTTCTCCTTGTCCTTCTTGGAGGCGGCCAGGTACCGAGACCGCGGTGCCTTCTGTCCCACCGTTGGCCGGATAATCGTGTTGTGCGATGCAAGAGGCCGGCGGGGAGCTTGTGAATTCTCTAAGGGCGCCGGCGTCAGAATGGACTGTGAGGCATGCGGCAAGTTGGACTTCTCCTCGTTGTTCTCGTCGCTGAACAAGTCCTGAGAGGCGTTCAGGTTCTGGAAGAAATTGGGTCGATATATATATATGGAGCGATTTGATACAATATTCAAAGTTAATTAAATTACCTGCTCCTCAGTATCGGACTCAACGTTGGACTTCGAGTCGTTTGCATCGTCGTCGCTGATGTGCTTGGCCGGGCTGGACTTCTCCGAGTAGGAGGAGGCGGTATCGGGAAGCATGCCTGAGGTGTCCTCCGCTGATCCAGTCTCATATTCGATCCCGTTCTTTACCTTTCTTGGGTTGGACTGCATCATCCTCTCGTAGGCGGTCTCGACGGGCACCTTGCACGCCATCAAGACCTTGAACTTCTCGTTGAGGTTGTCACATACTCTGTGTAGAACGATGGGCTTTGTCGTGTTCTCGGCCTTGGCGAAGATTCTGCACGGGAAGGTGTAGAGGTTGGTGAATGCCACATCGTACTGCCGCCTCCGCCTGTCGTTGTTCAGGAAGCGGTCGTTGACGTAGGCCTTCTTCTCCAGGCACTGGATCTCCGTACCTCGTAGTATCGTGAATGGACTCTTCAACTTGGGATCGTCGACGAATACGATGAAATTGTTGTAGATGTACTGCTCGCCCGAGTGCTCGGCTTGGCGCTCAGAATCAGGGTTAGGCGCCGGCGTGAGCAGCTGCGAGTCCTTGGGCGGGCGATCCGCACACTTTGTGGGGTTCTTCACCCGCTTCTTCGGGGACTTCGAAGCGTACTTCGCCGTCCTCGCCATGATCGTTCTTAACTCGATCAATCGAGTGGACGTTGGTAAGTCCTAGCTTCATGCCACGAGGTTCTTCTTTTTTGGCAGCCGCCGCCTGTCAAGCGTACGCTGGCTGCACTGTAAAGTGGGCTGGTTGGGCCGACACCAGCAGCGGTGTTAGTTGCAGGGGGCGCATATATATGTTTTGAATTTGCGCGCGCGCGCGGTTAAAGTAATATAATGAAGTGCAAGAAATTAACTCCAGACATATATTAATATTGCAATCGAAATGAATTTTTATAATTAACTCGTCGTGATCCAATTTTCAGAAATTCGAGAGCGCCGGCCGACAAGCATATCGATCGCAGTCCGATCAAGAGATCGAGCTGCATAAAGGATCGGATCCGGTTCGTCGAGGTCAGGTCGACCGAAAATCCGTGCCATGGCGACGTTTGTGGACTGCAAGGAGTTCAAGTGGGCGGTACTCTATCTCGTCGGGTCCCCATCGAGGCCCTTCACGAAGGCGCCCATCATACCCGACACCGTTCTGGCGGCTCAGGCGATCGTCGGCATCACAACGGACGAGCAGAGGTTCATCACGTACAACGGCACAATCGCGAACAATCTGGTCGCGCAGTACAAGCTGTTCATGCTCTGCGGGCCGGAGTACATGGCCCATGTCAACAACATTGTGGACATCACGAATGCCTTCTACAACTACCTGCGGTCCGTAGTCAGCCCCGGCCTGGACAGGGAGACCGCCTACTCCTTGTGCACGGCGATCTTTGCACCGATGACGAAAAAAGGCGTCGCTATCCGCGCGCTTCTCTCGCCGTACGAGTTGAAGTACATCATGAGGAGCAACCTCCCGGTGGCTAAGATCGAGCCCATCCGCTTCCAACCGCATGAGGAGTTTGAAGAGGACGTGGTGAAGTAAGTGATTAAGTACATATATATATACATATATATATATATATATATATATATATATCCTTAAATTTAACAGGCGTGAGATGATGGACTCCGTCAGCTTCCTGGCCACGAAGGTCTTGAAGTGCACCCCGCCTAGCCCAGTTCTTCCGCCACCGCTAGAGCACGTCGAAGGACTGATGGAGGAACCGAACAAGGTTCATGATCCCCGGCCTCGCCCTGTCCAGCCCTTCCAAGGCGTAGAAGGTTTCTACCTCAGAGAGGAAGCCGGCGTCGCCGAGCCTGAGGACGCCGGTGAACCTGAGGGCATCCCTCCTCCGCCGGCCGAACTTGTGGAGGAAGCCGGCGTCGGCGAGCCTGACGACGGCGGTGAGCATGAAGACGTCCCTCCTCCGCCGGCCGAACCTGTGGAGGAAGCCGGCGTCGGCGAGCCTGACGACGGCGGTGAGCATGAGGACGTCGCTCCTCCGCCGGCCGAACCTGTGGAGGAAGCCGGCATCGCCGAGCCTGAGGACGGCGGTGAGCATGAGGACGTCGCTCCTCCGCCGGCCGAACCTGTCGGCGACGAACCTCCTCAAGTTCCTCATGCTCTGAAGCGCAAGGTACGTACAGGAACAGGAAATTCTAACTGCATGATATAATCTATCTATATATATAGGGTGATCCACATGCAAAAAGAAAGCGTCCGGCCGAGGAGAAGAGTCCGACTGCGAAGAAGAAACGAGCGGGAGAAACCGTGGTGGGGCAGGACCCCGTCGCGTCCACCTCCACCGGCTTGCCCACCATGAGTCAGTTCATCGACCTGGTCCAGTCCGTCGAGGACATCAAGAAGATGGTGGCTGGCAAGGGAAAGGAAGGCGATGAGTCTACAGACGAAGAGGAGGCCAATGTGTTGCCGGACCCGGCCATCGAGTACCAAGAGAAGTACGAAAGGGTACTTGCCGCCCTGCCGATCAAGGGGAATAGGATCTTCTTGAACATCCTGAATGATCCGGACGGCCCTAGGATCCTGCAGTGGATCCTCCAGCTGGCAACGAACAAGGCTGTAGCGGAGGAAGGGGCTACGTATGACACCACGTCCAACAGCTCCGCACTCGCAAGCAAGGTCCTACACATCCTCTTCTCCGTGGACGAGTACGTCACAAGGTACAAGATGTTCGACCCGAGGGAGAACTACCAGCAGCAAGACGGCACGTGCATGGACGGCAAAATCTACATGTGGCTTAAGGACGCTCTGACGTCCATCGCCGCCGAGTTCTACATGAACTTCCAGCTGGAGTCCGCGTTCGATTGGGATACTTTCTTCGCCAAATTTAGGCATGTCTGGCGCTGGACTCGCTCCAACAACAGCGAGACCCGCCGCCAGAGGCGCCGGAACAAGAAGAAGCAGGCCAAGAAGTGAAGATGTACGCGTACGTTATACTGACGCGTTTTTGGACGTCGCTAAGTTCCCGTGAACGAATACTTGCCTTTAACTCATATTTCAATACGTTGACGACCGTCTTTTACTCAAAACTAATACGGTACTCGAAAATTTACTGTATACGATCAGCGTATTATTATAAACGGAGCAATTAAGCTATATTAAATGACATCACGATCTTCGTAGGCGAGTACGTACGTACGTACCATATAATTCAATTGGATCTAGTCGGCTTCTCTCAACTGGGCGTTACTTATTGTGACTAGAATATAGTCGTGACCAAGGGGGACGCGGATAAGTTTACCGCGGATTTGAGAGCGTCTTACATACTGCTGCTTGCTGATCGTGCTGATGTATTTGAAGACCCCGACAGTCGTCCAGTTCGTGTTCGCGCCGCCGGGCGCAAAGTACGTCGAGAGGTTCACCTTTCTCACCTTTAGGAAGGTGTCGCTGTCTTTGGGAGTCTCACAGAGCTCGAAGCATGATGTGCCGGAGTACACGAGGTCGTCCTGCCGCCGAGCCGTTGTCTGGGTGCTCAGGTTGATATTCTTTTCACATAAATGGCCTCTCATAGGCCGGAGATACGAGTGTCGCATAGATTGCAGTCCTTCAGAGGATGTTCCGACGTGCTGTGCCTTGCTGCTTGCCGCGAATGAGCCTTCAAAGCCGAAGGCTGAGATGAGAGGAAACGCTCCATGGACCCGTATACGAAAGAGATGGGCAAGTAGATGCACATTGTAGCGCATGTTCAAGGACCCGAAAGTGTTGTAGTACATGGTGTACCAATTGTGCACCCTCGACTTCAAGTCATCCACATCCAACTGCTCGAAGTACTCGTCGTCCACGCTGAAGGCCCGGCAGATGAAGCAGTAATCTAACCATATATCTCGCGGCGGTCCGGCAGGGAGAAAATGCGCCACGATAGGAAAGTAGAATAAGATGAGGTTTCTCCATTCGGACGCTTTCCAGTTCTTAAAGTCCATCGCTCGCGGCCGGCGGGGCAGTTCCGTTGGGACTTTTACACATACAAGTTCTCCGTCAATTTGCCGCGTCGAAAGAGGCGCTGAATTGAGCATGGTTGGGCGAGTTTCACCGACAGCAAAGAGGAGCTCAAAAAGAGCTCGGCCCACACCAAGGTAGAGCAGATGAAGGGGATCGACGGGTATGTCTGATATGAGGTCGAAGTCTGGAAGCATGTCGAGTACCTCGCTGCGTCCCTTGTAGCCGAAGTCACTGAATGCCTTTTTCCCAGCTTGGACAGCTTCGTAATCTTCTTTCAGACTCGATATCGTTCGCTCCTTACTGTGGATCGTTTCTAGTCCCCAGATAGGGCGACCTTGATGGCCTGCTTCGCCATAGCAATAGTCACACCCGAGCTTGGAGGTGTGGGTCTTTTGATTTCTCAAAAAAGCACGCATCGGAGCATCAGCGCATATGTACTTGAGGTTGAGACCGAGGTCACGGACGGATTTCAAAACGTCCCCGAGGACGAACGTGACGGTCATGTACTTCTTACCGAACGCCCCGAACGGCACGGCGTTCGTTACCTGGTAAATGTTTCTGCAGGTGGCAAATTTCACTGACACGATCAACTGACTTCGTCCGGTCCGTCCAAGAGGAACGCCGTCTATGTTCAGGATGACATTTTTTTCTTCGCTTGCGTGCATGGTATGGTGGAAAGTGACAACGTCGGCAAGTTTCGTTCGCCATACCTCGTACACGCGAGTGTAGACTGCTCGATCCTCGTAACGTTTCTTCGGAACCTGTTGCAGTCCATATAGTTCTTCCAGTTCCTTCGTCGCTGCATGTTGGTACGCGACATCCACTTTCATATCTGGTAGTTCTCGCAGCACCGTTCTTTTTATCGTTTTAGCGCTTGGGAGTTTTTCGTGGTATTTGAGGACAGGGAGCACTCTCCGAAATCCACTCCAGAGCGCTGCAAAGGCGTTGTCGGATATATTGTGTTTGATCTTCAACCCATACAGGTACGTGGTTGCGTCCGATGTCGTCCACCGAGTTATATCCTCTTCCCTGTCGCTTTCGCTTTCACCTTCTGCTAGCTCTGTAGCAATGGAACTTTCTCCGCGTTCACTATCGTCTTCGGATGGGACACGGTCACTTGCGTTGAAGTCGGCAGTTAGGGTGTCCTCCTCATCTCGTGTGGACTCGGTAACGTGCTGATCGGACTGCAAGAAATTGTATTATGCGATAGATTTCTTTTCTAACTATATAATGTCGAGCAAGAATCATTCACTTTTCATTCTGTAGCGATATTAAGTCGCAGTCCACCCAATTAACAACTCCGACAAGTTACTTATCGCTATACAGAATTAAGATTGAATGGCCGGATATTTCTAGCTAGTCAATATTTGAGCACTCACTCGAATTACCATTTCTTGTGAGCCCACATCATCTTTGTGACTTTGTACATCTGGAGGTGGTGGAGGACGTACATCTGGAGGCGATGGAGGACGTACATCTGGAGGCGGTGGAGGACAGAATGCCGCGACGTCTGCCAAAGGCGGCATAGTCCACCTTTCATTGGTAAAAGCCGCCGGCCTGTGATCGTGGGCAAAACCCAGTTCAGCGACGACACCTTCGGCGCCACCGGGGAGGACTGCAGGACGTACTACGTGACGTTCACTGCGCTGTAGAACACGGGGAGGAAGTGGTTCTTCTTGTAGCTCCCTGGCCTGGTGTGGAGGTTCCCTTTCTTCGATATCGCTAGACTCGTCGAGGTCCGCGAACATGATCCGGTTTCTTTTGTAATATCGTTTGCGCGGCTCGGCCGACCGCTTCATCGTGATCAAATGTGTGGCCCCGCTGTACACCACATGCACACTTGTTAGCGGGAGAAGAGTTACGTTGCTGGGAAGGTGAAGTGTGACGTCATATAGTGTGTATACTGCGCCGCGCAAAGTCCGACCCGAATCAGCTGACAGATTGGTACTGCACGAGGTCAAACTTCGACGTCGCCATGTCGAACACGGAGAAAATCGTCGAATATTGGGAAGATCCGTACCTTCAGCGGTACATGGGCGATACCATCGGCGACAGGTGGCTCAGCCAGGTCGATAGCGCGGTACTTTTTGAGGGCCTTGACTCTCTCGCCATCAAGGTTACTGGCGAGGTCACCGGCATCGATGGCAGCGACTGGTTCAAGTCCCTGGAGGCGCCAGACATCAGGAACCCATTTTCCGTCATGGTAAACCAATCGAATCGATATATATAATCTCTCGATATATTTAATAGCGTATGGCCGGTACGTCTAGGTGTCCAACTTTATCGACCAAGTCAACACTACCGCCAGATCGCTGCGTGACGACAACTCCGAGTGGAAACCCAATCGCGTCCTCGGCGTTGGCCCCAGCCGCGGCTTCTTCTTCCTCTCAACAGAGGTGGTACGTGGGGAACCCACCGATGGATTCCATCGCCATGAGCGCCCGTTGCAGGCAAAGGTGTACGACGTGGACGGCTCGAGGTTCAACGAGTACACCGGCTTCTGGTGTGCCAACAGGCCATTCAGGGTAAGCTAATTAAAATTCAAAGTATATATATATATATGTATGTATCGGTCACCGCACATATATTTCTTCTAGTTCTTCCATGCTCCGACCTTCCCTGTACCTTATTGGGACGGTATTGGACCACGCTACGTCCAAGTTGGAGTTACTCCGCTGTCTCCTGAAGCCCGCCTACATGCTCCGCGAGCCATTTGGCCAGCTTACCGCACACACGAAGAGCAAGAGGATGCTCGACTCGGCCGGATCAGGTTGCAGGACTGCTTGATGTAAGTGCCCTAGCTAATTTAAACCCGATCCCTATATACATATATAGCTATAGCTGTACGTCGATCGTACCTAATAATATATATAAACTTTTACAGGTGCAGAACCTTCGAAGTCCTATACAACGCCGGCACCTTAAGGAATAGGAAGAAGAGTGAGCTACGCGCTGCAGGCATCCGGATGCCCAACACGATCCTCAACGAGAGCAACGTCGAGATGCCCCGCTACCTGACGGACAAGACTACGCAGACAGAGCAGATCTCGAGGTCCAGCGGCGCCAGCATCAACACCGCGATGCAGCACTCAACCCCCGTCACGCCTAGACTTACGAGAAGACGCAGTCTCTCACTCGGCAGTTTACCGACCTCCGCGGTTAAGGGCCTGTTCCCCGCCGTCAGTCCTATCAAGCCGTCGCAGGACAGCAACAAGTCCCCGAACAGCAATGCGACCCAAGGCAGGAGCGGCGACGACAACAGTAAGGGAGAGAAGAGCAAGAACAAGTCCGCCGACATCGCAAAGTCCCAAAAGAGAAAGTACTCCCAGGCCTTAATCGACATCTGCGCCGAGTTTGATCGCCAAGACCAGGAGTTAAAGGCCATGCACCAACAGAATAAAGAAGACGGACGCTATCACCTTTGCCCTAAACTAAACTTTGAGTCCACTACCTCGTCTGACAACGAAATAGCTCTCACTGATCGGTCCTGCAACTCGACGTGTGCGTGCCAGAAGGACAAAACCAGCAACACGGAGACGTCCGCCACAAACACAACCGCGTTCAGCACCAGCCGCTTTGAGTCCTCCTCCTACCTCGACATCTCAACCGCGTCAACCGCGAAGGACTCGCCGCCGACCGACAAGCAGCAGAAGAAGGACGCCTCCATGTCCGCCACCAAAGAGAAGAAGGCGCCGGGCGTCTCGATGTCCACCATGCCGTCCGTGCAGTACTACACCCAGATTAGGCCGCCGACGGTTGGCGAAACGGGAAGCAGGACGTCACCGGAAGCCAAGCTGTGCAATCATCTCAGGGACGTGAACCAGTCCGGGGCCGACCTTGACGCCACTCTGATCCCGGACAACTGCGCCATCGTCTTCAACCCTGAGGCGAAGTACCCAGTCACCCTTGAGTTATCCGACGACTACCCTGCTTCCCCAGCCCCTATCACGCCGAACAAGACCACGGCGGACGGAGAGAACGCCGCGCCGTCCCCGTGCAAGGTGAAGAAGTCCGGACCAATCTCCCCCGGCCAATTTTACAAGGTAAAACCCTGGAAGAAGCAGTAATCTATGTACATTTCGGTTCATTTTGCGCCAGAAAAGTTAGGCGCACGTCTAAAAGTCTATTAAAAGTATACGTACGTACGCAAAGAACTAAATAGAGAAGAAATAAATATGCTTCATATATTAATATGCGCCTATTATTATTAATCTTCTCGATCACGCATATAGATTTCTTACGTACATGAACACGTAGAATTTTGTAAGCCGGAGGTACTCAATCTAGCTAGAATTAAGTGCATATATGGGATAGCGAGCAGATTTTGGGCCTAAATTTAACGTTCTAGCTATATAGATCTATACATACTATAGGAACATGACTTCTAAATGTAGCTAGCTAGCTAGGTATAGGCGGCGCTTATTTGACCAGTCAATTACTTTTTCTCGCCCTTCCTGGACTTCTTCGAGTCCTGGCCAGATCCCTCGCCGGTGGCCCTCTTGCGAGTCACACGAGACTCGTGCTTGACAGTGAGATGCTCCTCCAGGATGGCCTGTCCGATGGTGGTCTCGAGACCAGGGCCGAGGGCGGTCAAGTTGTGGCCCGCAGGCGGGTCAGGGCTGTCGTCGTCCTCCGAGGACTTGTACTCCTGCATCTGACGCACGAACTCATCAAAGCTTGCCTTGGACTTCGCGATCTTCGCTGCCTTCGCCACCTGCTCCTCTTCGATGAACGCTGCCTGACCCTGCTGCAACAGGCTGCAGACCGTCGGCTTGCCCGTGTGGCCGGTGGAGCACACCTCCGGAAAGTACTCGCGCACTTGCTCCCAGAACGTGTTGACCTTGAAGTCGGCGCTGGCGTACCTGCCAGTGATAGTCTTGAGCACGGACAGGACTCTCTTCGAGACGACAGGAAGTGTAGGTGTATCCTTCCCTTCCTCGCCCGGAGCAGGGTCATTCATCTTCGGGATCATGTGGTCCTCGGTGTAGGACTCGGCGAAGATGGACGTCACAAGGTGCTTCGCGTATGCCGAATTCGTCGTGACCCTCTCGACGTCGTCCGGAAGACCCCCATCCACCAGCTCAATGAGGGCGAGGTGCGCTCCGGGGCACCTCATAACGTCCCAGATGTCCGTGTCGTCCTTGAAGGGAAGCACCTCGAGGATGTTGGCCCTCACGGTCTCCGACGACATCGGATCGCCACTCTCCTCTTCGGCTTCCACTGCCCACTGAGGAGGCACGTACTTCTCCTCGGGGGACTTGCCGGCGTCCGTCGTCTCTCCAGTGACCGCATCGCTGCCAGACGGGGCCGGAGGCGGCGGAGCAGGCGTGACGATAGCGCCACTCTCACTGGCCTGCAGGAGATCAGGATGAGCCCTGATGAAGAGGTCCCTGGTGACGGAGATCTCCGTCTTCGTGGCCTTCCTGATGGCTTCCTTCACTCGACGGTATCGGTCCTCAATGGACGACTCGATCTCCTTTTGCTGTACAATGAGAGCAAATACATTATGATGTTCCGGTGGCGTTCTGATTAATTGCGCTTACCCCTTCCTTCCAGGTGGAGCAGATCGTCTCCCTCAGGTAGGACACGTGGTTGCCCATGGCGGCCACCCTGGCGGTGACGTGCCTCAGGTGCTCCTCCCTGGATTCCGCTTGCTTCTGGAACGCGGCGTTCATGTCGGACTTCAAGTCGTCCACCGCCTTCTGCAGGGCGGCGATCGACCCGGTCATGTCCCTGACGGACTTGGTAAGGACCTCGAGGTGGCGATTGTCTCCCATAGCGGCGGATTTCCCGGTGTCGGACCTTTGATTGAAGAGGATCTACTGGAGACACGTCTAGACGAGGGGAAATTTCGATCGCGAATGATCGATTGCAAGTTTTAATTTGCAATTATAAATTCATAGATTTCTATAGGTACCCAGATCTGCAAATAATTTTAGTGGAATCTGACCAAATGTTTTGAATTACTAGTTACCTATGCCTGACCAATTTAATTCCTTCAATTAAGTTCTAGCAAGAATCTTATTATAGCGATCGACCAACTAGTTTTCTACGGTGCGGTATATACCTCGAAGCGTCCACTTTTCCTACTTCAGTCGGTTCTTCCCCGCCACCATGGACTGCGACAAGTGCAAGAAGCCGTCCGAGCGCTGGTTCCGCTTCGCTCCCTGCCGTCACACTATCTGTGCAAATTGCATTGCTGACATCGTGTGGGACGCCAACAATACGCACCACATCTGCTGCTTCGACCCTACGTGCCTCATCTGCGACAGCCCGGCCGACATCATCGCCGAGACGGACACTGGAACGTCCAAGATGCTCTACGAGATTCGGCTGTAGTACATCTTATAGGCCTCGCAAATCTATATATATGTGACAATAAAACCAATATATACATCCACTGCAGGACTTTTTGAATTATCCGCTAATTTTCATTTTAATTTTCCTCATACTGTTAATTCCGTGCCGCGATCATTTCGGGACTTCCCTTCATCATGAACAAACGTCTCTGCTTCGCTCTCGTCGTCCTCGCCTTCATCGCAGGCGCCTTGATCCTCAGCGGCGATGACGTGTCCGCCGTGCCGGCCTGCCCGAACCCAAAATTCATTGCAAACCATCTCTGCGTGGACTGCTCCACCCTCGACAACGCGGCCTACTTCTCCAAGTACCGGCCGTTTCCCCCTCGCCGGAACACCGTCTTCTTTGGCCGCCCGCAGTTTGAGGTGAAGACGTACATGGCTGACAGGTGTGGCAACATCGAGGGGTGCAAGGCGGCGCTGTGCACGAAGACGGACGCCGAGACGTACACGTGCAGATGGTTGGGCAACAACTGCTTTGCCGAACACTCGATCTCCTCTGGACACCTTCATTATCAAAATATTAAGTGCTATTAATAATTATATTAACTCAATTGAGATCGAATCGATCGAGTACGTGATCGATCGTGCACGTCCTCGATCGGCGTTTAAATTGAATTTTGCATACCCGACTACCGCATGATTAGCCACGTCACGATGTCCCTGATGTCAGGCCTTCTTTGCAAATCTGAAATATAAAACAGCATAGCGAGTGATTGTCATCAATATTGTACCTACCAGCTACTGTTAATGATCTTTTCCTTGTCGTATTACTATGAGACCAAATGACATTGCTCGTCATTGTGCCTGCGCGACAGTTGCCGTCGCACCTCTTCACATCCACAGCTTGCAGAGCGAAATCATACTAGTCAAACCTATACCTGCGCTACAGTTGCCGTTGCGCCTCTTCACATCCACAGCTTGCACAGCGAAATCATAGGGGTCAAACCTATACCTGCGCTACAGTTGCCGTCGCACCTTTTCACATCCACAGCTTGCACAGCCAACTAATAGCGTCAAACCTATGCCTGTGCACTCTCCACTGTGCTTGTTGGCTGATCATGAGAGCAAGTGTCGCACATGTAGACGTACGTAATAGGACATCGGCTAGTCCGCTAATCATATTTTTCGCGTAGGTAGACCCATACCTGCAAAGGTGGACCCATGAGCATGAAGGTGAAAGCTGCCTAGCTGCAGGGCTATACCCCCGGTATGAAACGTCACTATCATAAGCATAGCCGCGCTGATTTGGCTCGTAGGGTAAGAGAGAGGAGGAGAAGGGTGACATATGAGACGGAGTTAGGTAGAGAAAGATCTTATGTCAATATACATATATGCAAGTACGGAGAGGGAAGAGCTAGACGAGAGGGGGAGGACGTGGAGAGGGCATGGCGGAGAAAGATAGGGAGGATCGAAGGAAGAGAGAGTTAATTGTGAGCGCCCTTATAATTCCTTTAATTTCTTCCTTCCTTCCCCTAGGCGGTTCCGCGTCTCTGTTCCGCCTTAAGGGCGAGAGGGAGTGGGACCTGGACCAGACGGGATCCCTCAACAGCGGCACCTGCGACCTGTTCTCCCTGGACCTGTCCCACCTGGAGCGGGCCGTGGCGTGCGCGCCGCTGAACAAGCAGATAGAGCTCAGAGAGGAAGAGATTGACGTAAGCTGGGAATTTAATTGCGAAAGTAATGCTAAAATGTTTAAGCGTCGACGTATTTCAGGCTTCTACGATTAGTCGGATGCGGGTTAAGGCCGATGCGAACGCGGCCGCCTTCAGCAAGACGTCAGAAGCTGTCACCTCGGAGCCGAACCCCAACGCGAGGCTGCTCGAGATACTAAAGACGAAACCCGACGAAGTGGAGAAGAAAGTCCCAGAGAGGCCAGAGGAGAGAGAGAAGAAAGAAGAGGGACAGGAGAAGGAGGAGGAGGGAGAGAAGAGAGAGGATGTGAAAGAGCTCGAAGATTGGCTGGACGACTTTCTCGGAGAGTAGACAGATATTTTTTCACTCGACGAAAAATCCGGGGAGAAATAAGGAGAAAGAAGAACGAGGAAAGAGAAGAGAGAGGGAAGGAGAGGAGGGAGCGGAGCTAGGATGTGAAGGAACTCCGCTGGCTAGTGAAAACTGTCTCCGATGGCGTCCAGTTTAGCGTCTTTATGGGACCACTTTTGACGCACACCTAAAGATCGAACTGGATCGCACCGGATATATATATATCATGACGGCCAATTACTGGAGTATATGTAGCGTTCCCTTATAAAACTATTACGCGTATATATTATAGGATAAATATAAAAATATATATATGAAGAAGCCACTTCAACTCTATTAATTCGTAGTGTTATTTCGTCGTCATTGAGTTAGTTATAAATCCATTTACTATGGCGTTTTCGGATGTCAAGCCCAATACACTAGAGCATATTTAATGCTGCATTAATAGTAATAAGTAATTTAAGTACGTAGTGTACGTAAAGCTTCTTGATTTGTAC
>JAAUYK010000874.1_pt1 | contig 16165 bp, 10 predicted proteins | sample 7278021 | NCBI WGS metagenome assembly JAAUYK01 (sample SAMN14350223, study PRJNA611818) | marine sediment metagenome | isolation source: surface marine sediment (1.8m) | place: French Polynesia: Moorea | collected 2018-08
CCCGCAGCAGACGCTCGTTCTCCGGGAGACAGCCCTGGATCTGACCCAGCGACTCGCGGAGGCGTACGAGAACGCCTACGAGGCGAGCCGCGAGACCAGGGACCTCTATCGGGCCTGTGTCTGGCTGAGCAGCCTCGGGGTGCGGCACGGAGAGTTGGGGCAACGAGAGGGGGCCCTGCACGCCGGGCAGCGGTCGACGGCCCACGCCCGCCGGCTTACAGAGCTCGATGCCACCACCTTCCAGGACGATCTCGCCGGATCGCTGAGCAACCTGGCGATCTGCTTGAGCGCGCTCGGCCGCCGGGAGGAGGCCCTGACGGCGGCCGAGGAGGCGCTGGCGCTGTACCGAGACCTCGCGGCGGCCCGGCCCGACGCGTTCGTGCCGGATCTCGCCACATCGCTGAGCAACCTGGCCAACCGCTTGAGCGCGCTCGGCCGCCGGGAGGAGGCCCTGGCGGCGGCCCAGGAGGCGGTGAGGCTTCGAAGAGAACTGGCGGCGGCCCGGCCCGACGCGTTCATAGTGGATCTCTCGATCTCGTTGGGGGCCCTCGCCGACGCCCATTTGGGCTGCGGCGACAAGAAGCGCGCCCTTTCGAACATCACGGAAGGGATCCAGGTGCTCGGGCCGGTCTTTCAGCAAGTTCCCCAGGCAGTCGGAAGATGGATGGCCATGCATCTCCAGCGCTACGACCAGCTCCATCAAGATCTCGGAACCGATCCGGACCTGTCGCTGATCGCGCCAATACGCACCGTGTTCGAAAGGCTCCAGGCACAGCAGGGGTCGGACTGATTCACGATTCGCGCGATTGGCGCGCACTACGGCCTGGCGGCTCCGACGATCCACATGGAGAAGTACTGGGAGCCGCCCCCGTAGGCGTGCCCCAGGGCGATCCGGGCGCCGTCCACCTGGTGCTCTCCCGCCTGGCCGCGGACCTGCATGGCCGCCTCGGCGAAGCGCAGGGTCCCGGAGGCCCCGATGGGGTTCGAGGAGAGCACGCCCCCCGACATGTTGACCGGCAGCGCGCCGTCGAGGGCGGTGGTGCCGTCGTAGGTCATCTTCCAGCCCTCGCCCTCCGGCGCGAAGTGCAGGTTCTCCATCCACATCGGCTCGTACCAGCTGAAGGGCACGTAGATCTCCGCGCAGTCGATCTGCTCCAGCGGCTTGTCGATCCCGGCCTTCTTGTAGAGCACCGACGCACACTCCTGGCCTGCGCGGGGGTTCACCTGGTCGCGTCCCGCGAACATGGTGGGCTCGCTGCGCATGGCGGTCGCGTGGATCCAGGCGGGCGGACGCGGAGAACGCTCGGCCGCGGCGTCGCTGGCGAGCACCACCGCGCAGGCGCCGTCCGAGGACGGGCAGCTCTCCAGGTAGCGGATCGGATCCCAGAGCATGGGCGAGCTGGCGAGCTTGTCGAAGTCCACGTCGGGGATCTGGAGGTGGGCGTAGGGGTTCTTGAGCGCATTCTGGCGATCCTTGAGCGCCACCCGGATGCCCGTGTCCTCCGGCGGCCCGCAGCGGTGGATGTAGGCGCGGATCAGCGGCGCGAAGAAGCCGCCCGCCCCCGCCACCACCGCCGACTGGAAGGGCTGACGCTGCGACAGCGCCCACATGGCGTTGCTCTCCGACTGCTTCTCGTAGCCGACCACCAGCACGCGCTCGTGGATCCCGGCCTGTACCAGGCTGGCGGCGACGACGCAGGTCGAGCCTCCGACGCTGCCCGCGGTGTGCACGCGGATCATGCGCTTGCCCGCGCCGCCGAGCGCGTCCACCAGGTAGAGCTCCGGCATCATCACGCCCTCGAACATGTCGGGGGCCTTGCCGATCACCACCGCATCGATGTCCTGCCAGCGGAGCTCGGCGTCCTCGAGTGCGCGCAGCGCCGCCTCCCGCACCAGGCCCACCTGCGAGACGTCGATGCGCTTGGCGTCGTGCTTCGTCTGGCCGATTCCGATGACCGCGCAACGCTCCGCCATCACTCCCCCTCCAGCACGCAGACCAGGTTCTGCTGCAGACACGGCCCCGAGGTCGCGTGGGCCAGGGCGCGACGCGCCTCGCCCCGCCAGATGCAGCGTGCGGCCTCTCCGATACGGGCCAGGCCCGCCACCATCAGGGCGTTGGCGGCCAGCGCGCCGCCGGACGGGTTGACGCGCGCATCCTTCGGCAGCCCCACGGCTTCGCGCAGGATCAACTCGTGGTGGGTGAACTGGGCGTGGAGCTCCGCGACGTCGATGGGGCCGTCCTGCACGCCGACGTCGCGGGCCGCCTGGGCCGCGGAGGCGCACACGGAGAGGTCGCGCAGCCCCAGGTCCTGGGACTCCACCCGGTGGTCGATGCCGCGGATCCAGACGGGCCGCCGGCACACCTCGCGCGCGCGGTCGCCGGCCACCATCACCATGGCCGCGACCCCGTCGGAGATGGGCGGGCAATCGTGGACCCGGAGCGGGGACACGAGATACGGCTCCGCCAGCAGCTTCTCCACGTCGAACTCGCCCTTGAGCTGGGCGTCCGGGTTGCCGAGCGCGTCCCGACGGCTGCGCGCCGCCACCTCGGCCATGTCGCGCTCGCTGGCCTTGCCCGACTCGATCAGCACCCGAGCCTGGAGTGCGGCCAGGCTGATCGCGTCGGGGCCGAGCGGAGCCACCACGTAGGGATCGAGCTGGAGGGTCAGGATCTCCGCCGGGGTCCCCATCGAGGAGCGGCTGAAGCAGAACGCCAGCGCCGAGTCCACCTCGCCGGTCTGGATCTTCACCCAGGCCTCGTAGAGCGCCCAGGCACCGTCCATCTCCACGTGGGACTCGTTGATCGGCGGCCAGGCGCCGAGCGCGTCCACGGCCGACACGAAGGCGAAGGCCTGACCGGAGAGGTAGTCGGTGCTGCCCGAGCAGTAGAAGCCGATCTCCGACTTGGGCATACCCGAGTCCGCGATCACCTGGCCGATCACGGGCATCAGCATCTCGACCTCGTTGCGCTCCCGCTCCCGGCGCACGTAGGGCGTCTGCGCGAAGGAGACGATGGCGACGTCGCGCATCAGGTGTGCTCCTTGATCTGCTCGTAGGGCACGTCCGGCTCGTCGATGGGCCGGAAGTACCGGATGTTGCTGGCCTCGTAGCCGAGCTCGTCGTCGGGCACCCAGACTGCCTGCACCCGCATGCCGATGCGGACCGTCTCGGGGTCGCAGCCCGCGACCAGGGAGCTGAAGGGGATGTCGGCGCCGTCCAGCAGGATGTTGCCCGCCACGTAGGGAAGGTCGAGGTGGATGTTCTCCGAGGGCACGCGCACGATGCTGAACGTGACCACGGTGCCCTTGTCGGAGAGCTCCACCTCCTCCTCCGTGGGCACGCCGTGGGTAGGGGAGGCGCCACGCGGCGGCACGTACACCTTGCCCGTGGCCGGACAGCGCTGTCCGAAGAGCTGCTTCTTCTTCAGCCGCTTGAGGAAGCGGCTGGCGGCGCGCCCCGGCGAGAACTGGTAGACGACCCGCACGGGGGTCACGATGCTCTTGACCGGTTCCTGCTCGTCGCTCATCCCGCATCCTCCGGCACGAAGCTGGCGATGTCTCCGATTCCGCCCTGGGTCGGCTCCGCCCACTTCACCTTCACCCGCATTCCCGTCGCCATGCGCTCCGGCTCGCCCGCGTCCACCGCGTGGAGGAGCGAGGTATCCGCTCCGTCGAGCTGCACCAGCGCCCAGGCGAAGGGCCGGTCGAGCGGGTGCTGTGCGCGCGGGGCGTAGACCCACGCCCAGCTCCGCACCGTCCCCGTTTGCCCCACCTCCACGAAATCGCCCACCGCGTCCCCGGTCTCCGGGTCGTACTCCTTGGGCGGCACGAGCACCCGTCCCCGTGCGGTTCGCACGCCCTCGATGCGGCGGTCGCGCAGCCCCGTCAGGAAGCGGGAGAGCACCGGCCCGAGGCTGCGACGGTACGGGTACTCCATGACGAACTCGGCGGAGAGGATCTCCGGGTCGCTCATTCGATCTCCTTCCGGCGCCTGCCGGATGCGATGCCCGCGCGCAGGCGCGAGAGGCAGCGGCGCGGCCGGCGCGCGAGCCCGGTGGTACTGCAAGGCCGGGGATTCCTCAAGCCTGACACCGCTGCGCGCGTCAACGGAGCGCGCCGCGTAACGCCCCGCGCTGCTACACTTCGGTCGTGGACCCGCAGCCCACTCGGCCCACAGGGCCCACAGGGCCTACCGGGCCCACCGGCCCCGCGCAGGACGCCGCCGGAGCCGCCGGGCGCGCCCGAAGGCCGGCGGGACGCGCGCGACGGATCGCGCTCTCCGCGCTGCTCTTCCTCGCCGCGACCAGCGCCGCCATCGGCGTCGCCGAGCTGGCCTTCCGCGCCTACGAGCGTCACTTCCTCGTCGAGGAGATCGCTCTCGGCAGCGACGACTTCGACCTGACTGCGCTCAAGTTCAACGACCACGAGGGTTTTCTCTCCGCCCGGGCGCAGCCGGACGAGTTCCGCGTCCTGAGCTTCGGCGATTCCTTCGCCGGGGCGATCACCACCGCGCCCTACACCTACGCGGCGGTGATCCAGCGCACGCTGGACGCTGCGGACCGGGAGCGTCGCGTCCGCGTGGTGAACCTGGGGCGCGGCGGCACCACCTTTCCCGACTACCTGAACGAGTACCGCTTCTGGTCGTCGCACGTCGATCACCATGCCGTGCTCGTCAACATCTACGTGGGGAACGATTTCGACGGAACGCCTCCGGGAGTCCTCGCCTTCGCGACCGGGAAGCCCTACGAGCGGGGCGCGGAGTCGCGCACGATCCGCGTCGGTCCGGGCGTGGACGTGCCCCACGTCTACCCGCTTCGGCTGATCGACCACGCCCTCGCCCAGTATCTCACCCGGCGCTACGCGGCCGCGCCGACGCAAGCCCGATACCGGTCGAAGCTGGGCGTGGCGAACGAGCCCGCCTACGCGCGCGCCCAGACGCGCACGGCCCTGATGTACCGGCCGACCCTGCTCGCGCGCTACGGCGACGGTCTTCGCGCACTCCACCCGCTGCTCGAAGCGCTCTCCGCCGACGATCAGTCCGACGGGCGGGTCCTGATCTCGGTCGCCCCCCCGCACTTCATCGCCTCCGAGTACTGGATGCGCCGGGTGGTCGAGATGGAGCGACCCGGCTCGGACCCGATCGATCCGACCCTGGCGGGAAGCGTGGTCGCGGAGTACGTGCGCCGGAGCGGCTTGCGCGCCCGGGTGGTCGACCTGGCGTCCTGCCTGCGGGCGCTCGAGCGGGGCGGCGAGAGCGTCTACTACAAGACCAACAGCCACTGGAACGTGCGGGGCAACGAGGTGGTGGGGAAGCTGCTCGCGGAGCACATGGCCTCGCAGTGGTTGCCCGACAGCGGATTCGTCTGGAGCGATCGCCCGCCGGACTGCTCGCTCGAGCCGGCCCCCGCCTCGGAGCGGGTCGCGGATTTCGTGGGCGACACGCTCGCCTCCGTGCGCTCCCTGGAAGCCCTCGAGGCGTCGGCGGTCGCTCCGCTGGTGAACCGCAGCTTCGGATCGGCCCGGGACCTGCGGTCCGCGCTGGAGGAGATCGGACTGCGACACGACCCCGAGCGCCTGTCGGGAGTCCTGCTCGGCGTGGGGCGGCAGGGCTGGGACAAGACGGCGCGCGCCGTCGGCTGGGTGCGGGACGGGTCGCGGCGCGCGCAGCCGCCCCTGCTGCTGTTCTTCCAGCGCGGGAAGCTGGACAGCGCGCGCATCGCGGGTCCCGTCGCCGACGACCGGAATCGCCGGCTGTTCTCCAGTCGCGTGGGGCGAAGCTTCCGGATCGAGAACTGGCAGAGGCTGACCTGGCTGTTCGCCGTGACCCGCGACGGCCGCTTCGCCCAGCTCGCGGTGGGAGGGCCGTCGCGCCCCGGCGCGCCGGATCCGCGGGCGGCCAACAGGCCGAAGAGCGCCACGCAGCCGGCCCCGAGCAGGACCGCGACCCCGTAGCCGAAGACCGGCGAGCCGCGACGGGAACGGGAGCGGTTATCATGCCCGCGAACACCCTCGCGCACCTCCAGCGCACTCATCCGGACCCGGCGGCGAGGACGCGCGGAGGACACCAGGAGGACACCATGCCGATCGATCGGGACAAGGCGCTGGGCGCGAGCCTCGGCGAGAGCGAGGGGAGCTGGGAGACGGACGACGTCATCCTCTACCACCTGGGGATCGGAGCCGGCGTGCCCGCTACCGATGCCGCCGAGCTCGAGTACACCTACGAGAAGAACCTCAAGGTGCTGCCGAGCTTCGCCGTCGTCGCCAACAGCAGCTTCAGCAGCCGAGCGCGCCGCGACGGCGGCGGGGGCGGCCTGGGGAGTCTCGGGAAGATCGAGGGCCTCTCGTTCAACCCCGCCATGCTGCTGCACGGCGAGCAGGAGATCGCGATCCACCAGCCGCTTCCGGTGGCGGCGCGCACGCGCACCCGCGGCCGCGTCGCGGACATCTTCGACAAGGGCAAGGCGGCCCTCGTGATCTTCGAGTACGAGACCCGCGACGAGTCCGACGAGCCCCTGTTCACGTCGCGCATGTCGCTGTTCCTGCGCGGCGAGGGCGGCTTCGGGGGACCCGGTGGGCCGAAGGCCGGCAATGCGCCGCCGGAGCGGGCGCCGGACGGACGGGTGGAGCGCAGGACGCTGCCCCAGCAGGCGCTGCTCTACCGGCTCTGCGGCGACAAGAACCCCCTCCACGCCGATCCCGAGTTCGCCAAGATGGGCGGCTTCGACACGCCGATCATCCACGGCCTGTGCTCCTACGGCGTCGTGTGCAAGGCCGTGGTCGACGACGCCCTCGCCGGCGACACGACCCGCGTCGCCGGCTACCAGGCGCGCTTCGCCGGCGTCGCCTACCCGGGAGAGACCTACGTCACGTCCTGGTGGAAGGAAGGGGATCGCATCCTGGTGGAGGCCCGCGCCGCGGAGCGCGACGCCGTCGTGATCTCCAATGCGGCGATCACGCTGCGGGCCTGAGCGCGCGACTCGCGGCACTCGGGCCGCTTGAGCCCGTTCACGGCGGTCGTTAGCATGCGCGCCGACCCGAATCGAACCGAATCGACCCCAATCGACTTCAATCGACGCCAGTCGACGCCAGTCGACGCCAGTCGACCCCAGTCGACCCGAAGGGGCCGCCCAACACACAGAGGGATCAGCATGGGAATTCTCGACGGGAAGTCGGCCGTCGTCACGGGAGCGGGCCGCGGCATCGGCCGGGGGCACTGTCTCCACCTGGCGGAGAACGGCGCCTCCGTCGTCGTCAACGACATCGATCTGGACGAGGCGCGCAAGGTCGTCGAGGAGATCGCGGCCGCGGGCGGCAAGGCCGCGGCGAGCGAGGCCAACATCGGGAGCCGGGCCGGTGCCGAGGCGCTGATCGCGCAGGCCGTCGACGAGTTCGGCTCGATCGACATCGTCGTGAACAACGCCGGCAACGTGCGGGATCGCTCCTTCCTCAAGATGAGCGACGAGGAGCTCGAGGCGGTCCTCCAGGTCCACGTGAAGGGCACCTTCTGGTGCAGCCAGGCCGCAGCGTTGCGAATGCGCGACCAGGGCAGCGGCGGCTCCATCGTCAACACGGTCTCGGCGGCGCGCTGGGGCAATTTCGGACAGACGAACTACGCCGGCGCGAAGGGCATGATCGAGGGCATGACGATGACCTGGGCGCTCGAGCTCGCGCGCTACGGCATCCGGGTCAACGCCATCAGCCCCTCCGGCTCGACCCGCATGTCCGCCACCTACAAGGGCAAGGACGGCAAGCCGGTGGAGCTTCCCTTCGTGGATCCGGCGCTCAACGGCCCCATGGTCGTCTACCTCTGCAGCGACGAGGCGGACTGGATCACCGGTCAGGTGTTCGGCACCGGCGGCGACCGGGTGCTGATCGTCGAGGCGGCCCGCTACGGCACCGGCATTTTCCAGGAGGGCGGCTGGACGGTGGACGGGCTGCGCGAGCAGTTCCCGAAGGTCTTCCGCGACCGCCTCCAGCCGGTGGGCCTGTTCCGGCGGGCCTACCAGTTCCTGGACGGCGTGAAGCCTCCGCCGCAGGAGTGAGTCGGGGAGCCGGGCCCCGATGGGCCGACTCCCCGACTGCCACTGGCTAGCGGCGCGCTCGCCGCTTCGCGGCGAGTGCTTTGCTGGGCCGGCCGACCCGTCTCGGGTCGGCCTCCTCCTAGTTGCGCGCGTCCGCGTCGAGCACCGCGTTCGCGTCTTGCAGGAACGGAATGAGCGCGGTCGTGCTCTGGGCCAGCGGCCGGCCCCAGCTGCTCTCGGCCGGGAGCGTGACCGCCGGCGTGCCCGGGATGGGGTCGCCGGGATTCACCAGGTTCTCGTTGGCGTCGACCTCCTGGATGATCCAGCCGTGCACGGCGCGGCGCCGCACGTTGTTCGCGTCACCGTACTGGGCGTCGTGGACATCGGGGCCCGGACTGGCGATCGGCTGGGGGACGATCTCCAGGTGGCCGGACATGCTGCCGAGGCCCAGGCCCGAGCCCGGGGTGTAGAGGAAGTTCGGATTGAGGTCGCTCAGGTCCACGATGTCCATGCAGTCGAACTCCCAGGTGAAGTCGAATGCCACCTCGTCGTCGTTGTAGCCGAAGCCACCGACCTTCACGCGGGGCGTGGGGATGTTGCCCGTCGTGCCGTCCAGCGTGAAGAGGATGAGCTCCGTCTCGAGGTCGGGATCGTCGCCCTCCACGATGATCGGCGCGATGAAGTTCGTGGCGAGCACCGCCGGGAACTCCGCGTACTCGTCCCCGTCGAAGCGGTAGACCTTGTCGCCGTCGTTCGACGACTGGCCCGCCTGGAAGCCGATGGCGGAGAACGAGACCGCGTGGCCGTTCTGGATGTCGACGACGACGGCGTCGCCGAAGAGCACGTCCTCGGAGATCGTCTCGCCGGTCTCCGGGTCCGCAGCCGCGATGAACAGGATGCCGATCTCGGCCCCCACGAAGAGCGCCTGGGGATTGCCCGCGGTGTCCGAGCCGTTGCTGCACTCGACGTAGACCTCGGAGAACTGATCGTTGACCTCCTCGCTGGGATTGCCCGCGAGGCGATCCGCGGCCGTCGGCGTGAACACGAAGGTGGTGGTCTCGCGGGCCGTCAGGTCGCACTCGAAGGAGGTCGACTGCCAGTTGTCTTCGGTGGGCTCCGCGGCCTCGTCCGATCCGCTGTTCTCGACGTCGCGGGTGTCCGCGCTGATCACGTCGACCTTCAGGCGCACCGCCTCGTTGCGGCCGTTCGTGATCGTCGCCAGCGTGTAGGCCGCGCGCGTGCCGAAGACATCGGCATCATCCGAGATCTTGATCGTGTTGCCCTGGAACTCGCCCGTGATCACGGGCAGGGCCAGCGCTGCGGCCATCTCGTCCAGGTCGAGATTCTGGGCGGGCACCGGGCCCGCGACGGCAGCCGCAAGTGCGGCTCCCAGAAGGGTCTGCTTCCACATGATTCAGCTCCAGTCGTCCCGTCGCGGAGCGCGCACGCCCCGGTTGATTGTAGGCTTTATACCATAGTGAAAAACCTACGTCCAGTAAGCGGCTGAATCTAGGAAGATTTCTGGCGCTCGCCGGGTCGCGCGGAGGAGAGGCGCTCGCCGCTTCAAGGTCCCCTCTGGGGAAGAGCGCGTCCCGACGCTCAGCCGAGCGCGCGCTCCAGAGCGTCGCAGACCTTGCGCAGGATCTTCACCCGGGCGAAGCGCTTGTCGTTGCCCTCCACCAGCACCCAGGGGGCGGGCTGGGTGCTGGTGCGCTCCACCATGTCGTGGACGGCCAGCTCGTAGTCGCGCCAGCGGGCGCGGTTGCGCCAGTCCTCGGGCGTGAGCTTCCAGCGCTTGTAGTGCGTGTCCTGACGCTGGTGGAAGCGGCGCTCCTGCTCGTCCTCCGTGATGTGCAGCCAGAACTTGATCAGCACCATGCCCGATTCCACGAGCTGGCCCTCGAAGGCGTTGATCTCCGCGTAGGCCCGCTGCCAGTCCGCCTCGTGGGCGAGGCCCTCGACCCGCTCCACCAGCACCCGGCCGTACCAGCTGCGGTCGAAGACGGCCATGAAGCCCTTGCGCGGCACGCGGCGCCAGAATCGCCACAGGTAGTGTCGGGCCCGATCCTCGTCGGTGGGGGCCGCGATGGGGTAGACGCGGACGTGTCGGGCGTCGAGCGCGCGGGTGAGGCGCCGGATCGCCCCACCCTTCCCGGCCGCGTCCCAGCCCTCGAAGACGAGCATGCTCGGGAGACCCGCCTCGCGGGCGCGTCGCTGGAGCTGGTTGAGCCGGCCCCGTAGCTCCTTCATCGCCCGGGTGTAGTCGCGGCGCTCGAGCGCCTGGGTCATGTCCAGCTTGTCGAGGACGGTGGGGAGGTCCGGCTCGTCCACGGGCGGCGGCGGCGGCGGCACGACGGGGGTGAGGTGCACCGGTCCGTTGGAGGCGCCCTCGGACCCCGCCTCCGCCTCCTCGCGCTGCGCGATGCGACCCCGCACCCGCTCGAGCAGCACCTCCCCGACCCGCAGGCTGCGGTAGGCCGGGTCCTCTCCCTCGATGATGTACCAGGGAGCCCAGCCGGTGCTGGTGCGCGTGATCATCCGCTCCGCCGCGGCGACGAACGAGTCGAACAGCCGCCAGTTCTCCCAGGCGGTCTCGTTGACGCGCCACTTCTCCAATGGATCCTTCTCGAGCGCCTTCAGGCGCTTCTTCTGGGCCTCCTTGCCCAGGTGCATCCAGAATTTGACGATCAGCGCGCCGTCGGCCGCGAGCGTGTTCTCGAACGCCGTGATCTCGTCGAGCGCCTCGTCGAACTCGGCCTCGCCGCCTCCGTGGGCGCGCCGGATCAGGGGCTCGGAGTACCAGGCGTGGAGGAAGCAGCCGAGCTGGCCGTAGGGGGGCAGCGCGCGCCAGTAGCGCCAGTACTGGGGACGCTCGCGCTCGTCCTGGGTCGGGTGGTCGAAGGCGCGCGTCAGGATCCAGCGCGAGTCCATCCACTCGTTGAGCTTGTTCACGGTGCCGCCCTTGCCGGCGCCGTCCACGCCGCTGAAGACCACGAGCACCGGGAACCGCTCGCTGCTGAGCGCGTACTGGGTGAGGAGCAGCGCCGACCGGAGCTGTTCCACCCGCTCCTTGTATTCCTTCTTCGCGACCTTTCGGCCCAGCTCGGCGGTCTCGAACACGGATCGACTCCTCCGACGACCTACGTCGGCAGGTCCGGCGCCGCAGAAGAGGCCTGCGTGCCGCGAGGCGCCAATGCAGCACGGGGCACCCGATCGCGCAAACCGCCTCGGATCGCCGCCCGCCCTACGCAGCGGCGGATCCGGGGTCCGCGGCCTCGCGTGCAGGCCCCGCCCCGGGCGCTACATTGAGTGGGGCAGACTGGAACACGTTCTACTCCGGGCACGCAAGCGACCCGGAGCAGCGGGCGTCGGCCGCGTCGCGCCGGCCCCGCCCGGGGGCGGGCCTGCCGGGGGGCCGGCCGGGGGGGCTGCGTTCCGGGATGCGGGAGTTCGCAGGGAACGTGAGCGAAGCGGCCCACCAGGCGACGCGGGGTTTCGACGCCGGCTACGCGCTGGACGACCGGTACACCCGGGAGTCGGGTCGGGTCTACCTCACCGGAGTCCAGGCTCTGGTGCGGCTGCCGCTGATGCAGCGGGCCCGGGACCGGGCGGCCGGGCTCGACACGGCGGGCTTCGTCTCCGGCTACCGCGGCTCGCCGCTCGGCACCTACGACATGGCCCTGTGGCAGGCCCGCTCCCACCTGGAGCGCGCCGGCGTCCGCTTCGAGCCCGGTGTCAACGAGGACCTGGCGGCCACGGCCGTGTGGGGCACCCAGCAGGCGAACCTGCTGGAGGGCGCGCGACACGACGGAGTGTTCGCGATCTGGTACGGCAAGGGGCCCGGCGTGGACCGCTCCTGCGACGCCCTCAAGCACGGCAACTACGCGGGCAGCGCCCCCCACGGCGGGGTGCTGGTGCTGGCGGGTGACGATCCGGGCGCCAAGTCGTCGTCCATCGCGCACCAGAGCGAGCAGGCCCTGATCCACTGCGGCATCCCCGTGCTCAATCCCTCGAACGTCCAGGACTACCTGGACCTGGGGCTCTACGGCTGGGCCCTGTCCCGCTACGCGGGCTGCTGGGTCGGCTTCAAGTGCCTGACCGACACCGTCGAGAGCGCGGGCTCCGTCGCGGTGGGACCGGAGCGCGTCTCGATCGCGCTGCCCGGGGACGACGCGCGACCGCCGGGTCTGCACATCGGCTGGACCAACTACCCGCTCCAGGTCGAGCAGCGCCTGTTCGAGCAGAGGCTGCCCGCTGCCCAGGCCTTCGTCCGCGCCAATCGCCTCGACCGGGTGGTGCTCGACGCGCCCCGGCGGCGCCTCGGCATCGTCACCACCGGGAAGGCCTATCTCGACGTGCGCCAGGCGCTCGAGGAGCTCGGCCTCGACGACGCGCGCGCCGCCGAGATCGGGCTCTCCATCTACAAGGTGGCGATGACCTGGCCGCTCGAGCCCGAAGGGGCGCTGCGCTTCGCCGAGGGGCTCGAAGACCTGCTCGTCGTGGAGGAGAAGCGGCCGATCCTCGAGGAGCAGCTCGCGCGCCTGATCGTCAACCGCGCGCGGCGCCCGAGACTGCTGGGGAAGCGCGACGAGAACGGGGCCCCGCTGGTCCCGGAGATCGGCGAGCTGGGTCCGAACGCGGTCGTGGAGATCCTGCGCGGCTGGCTGTCGCGGCGCCTGCCGGAGCTCGCGCCGAGCCTGCGTCCGCCGCCGCTCGCGACGGTCTCCGCCGCGACGGGCCCGAGCCGCCTGCCGGCGTTCTGCTCCGGCTGCCCCCACAACGCATCGACCGTCGTCCCGGAGGGCAGCGTGGCGCTGGGAGGCATCGGCTGTCACGGCATGGCGGTGTGGCTGCCCGAGCGGCGCACGCTGGCCGTCACCCAGATGGGCGGCGAGGGAGCCAATTGGATCGGCGCCTCCCCCTTCACCGACACGCCGCACGTCTTCCAGAATCTCGGAGACGGCACCTACTTCCATTCGGGTCTGCTCGCGATCCGCGCCGCCGTCGCGGCCGGCGTGAACATCACGTACAAGATCCTCGCCAACGGCGCGGTGGCGATGACCGGAGGACAGCCCATCGAGGGCGAGCGGATGGAGGGCGAGGTCACCGTCCCCGAGATCGCGCGGCAGCTCCGGGCGGAGGGCGTGCGCCGCATCGCGGTGGTGGGCAACGAGCCCGACAAGTACCCGCCCGAGGCCCGCTTCCCGGACGCGACGAGCTTCCACCACCGGGACGAGATCGATCGCCTTCAGCGCGAGCTGCGAGACGTCCCGGGCGTGTCGGCCCTGATCTACGACCAGACCTGCGCCGCCGAGGCGCGCCGCCTGCGCAAGCGCGGCGAGTTCCCGGATCCGGACCGCCGGATCCTGATCAACGAGCTGGTCTGCGAGGGCTGCGGCGACTGCAGCGTGCAGTCGAACTGCATCGCGATCGAGCCCGTGGAGACGGAGTTCGGCCGCAAGCGGCGCATCAACCAGTCCTCCTGCAACAAGGACTTCTCCTGCCTCAAGGGCTACTGCCCGAGCTTCGTGACGGTGGAGGGCGGCCGGGTCCGGAAGCCCGGCGGCGACGGAGCGAAGCCCGTCGACGAGGCGCTGCTCCGCGACCTGCCCCTCCCCCCGCCGCCCGACACGAGCCGCCCCTACAACGTGCTGATCACCGGGATCGGGGGCAGCGGGGTGGTGACCGTGGGAGCGCTGCTGGGCATGGCCGCCCATCTCGAGGGCAAGGGCTGCTCGGTCCTCGACGTGACGGGCCTCGCGCAGAAGAACGGTCCCGTGTCGAGCCACGTCCGGATCGCCGACGACCCGGACACGCTGCACGCCAGCCGCATCGCGGGTGGAACGGCGGACCTCGTGATCGGCTGCGACCCCATCGTGACGACCAGCCCGGAGAACCTCTCCAAGCTCGCCAAGGGCCGGACCCACGCGGTCGTCAATCGGCACGTCGCGCCCACCTCGGAATTCGCCACCCACCCGGACCTGGACCTGTCCTCGGGGAGCATGGAGGACGCCGTCCGGAGCGGAACCGGCGACGAGTGCGGGCACTTCGTCGCCGCCACCGAGCTCGCGACGGCGCTGCTGGGCGATGCGATCTTCACCAACCCCTTTCTGTTGGGCTACGCGTTCCAGCTCGGGCGGCTGCCCGTGGGGCTCGGGGCCCTGCTGCGCGCCATGGAGCTCAACGGCCGCGCGGTGGAGTCCAACCAGCGGGCCTTCGCCTGGGGCCGTCTCGCCGCGCACGACCTCGCGGCCGTGGAGCGGGTGGCGGGGCCGGCGCGCCGCGCGATCGACAGCGCGCTCCCGCCGCCTTCCCTCGAAGAGCTGCTGGAGCGGCGAGCCGCGTTCCTCGTCGGCTACCAGAACGCGGCCTACGCGTCCCGCTACCGCGGCCTCGTCGAGCGGGTGGCGGCTGCCGAGCGCGAGCGTTGCGGAGGGACGACGCCCCTCGCGGAGGCCGTCGCGCGCTACTACTTCAAGCTGCTCGCCTACAAGGACGAGTACGAGGTCGCGCGGCTCTACACCGATGGGTCGTTCCGGCGCCAGGTCGAGGCGGAGTTCGAAGGCCGCTTTCGGCTTCGCTGGCACACGGCGCCGCCTCTCCTGAACCGGCGCGACCCGCTGACGGGCCGCAATCCGAAGCTGAGCTTCGGCCCGTGGATCTTCTGGCTGCTGCGCATCCTGGCCGGCTTGAAGTTCCTGCGCGGGACCCCCCTCGACCTGCCCGGCTACACCCGTCACCGTCGGCTCGAGCGGCAGCTGATTCGCGACTACGAGGCCCGCGTGGAGGAGCTGCTCGAAGGCCTCGCACCCGACACCCACGCGCTGGCGGTCGAGATCGCGAGCCTCCCGGAGCAGATCCGGGGCTTCGAGACCGTGAAGGAGCGCCACATCGAGGAGATGCGGGGGAAGGAGGAGGCGCTGCTGGCGGCGTTCCGCCGCGGCGTAGCGGCGGGCCCGGAGGCGACGCCCGGCTCCTGATGGGGTCGCGCCTTCCGCGTCGCTCGCGGGCGCTTCGCGCCGCACCGCTGCTCGGTCTCCTGCTCGCCTGCGGCCCGACCCGCGAAGCGGCGCCTGCTCCGCCCGGTCGCATCCTGCTGCTCAGCATGGATACGGTGCGGGCGGACTTCGTGGAGGGCTGGGGCGGGCGTGACACGCCCCACCTCCGCGCCCTGGCGGAGCGGGGCGTGCGCTTCCGCGACTCCTTCGCCGCGTCGAGCTACACGCTTCCCTCCCACATGTCGATCTTCACCGGTCTGGACCCCGCCGCACACGGGGTGATGGAGCCGGAGTCGGCGCTCTCGCCCCAGATCCCGACGCTGGCCGAGCGGCTCTCCGCCGCCGGCTATCGGACCCACGGGTTTCACGAAGGGGGGTTCGTCCAGGCGCGCTACGGCTTCGCGCGCGGCTTCGACCGCTACGAGAAGATCCCGCGTCTCTCGCTCCCGCGCGGGAGCCTTCCGCGGGTGCTGGCCTTCATCCGAGAGGCCGGGAGTGAGCCCTACTTCCTGTTCCTCCACACCTACGCGGCCCACGGGCCCTACGGTGGCTACGAGCGCTACCGCCGGGAGGCGCCCGAGCGCGGGCTGCCCTCCCCGGCCGAGGTCCGGCGCCTCGACGACGCCTACCGGCGACCCGACGGTGAGCCCGCCCCGGACCTCCCGCCCGACGTGCGTTCCGCGCTGCTGGTCTACAACCAGCTCATCGAGCGCTTCGCAGACCGGGCCTGGGCGGTCCCCGTGCCCCTGGAGCGCGACTTCGTCGACACCCCGCACTTCGAGCGGGACATCCGCGCGGTGCGGGAGTCCTATCGGCGCCGGATCCAGGAGATCGACGCAGCCGTCGGCGCCATCGACGCGCTGCTCGAGGAGCTGGGTCAACGGGACGATACGCTCTGGATCGTGACCTCCGATCACGGCGAGGCGTTCTTCGAGCACGGCCTCTACCGACACAGCTACGTGCCCTTCGACGAGGTGATGCGGGTGCCCCTGCTCGTCGATTACCCGCGCTTGCTCGGAGCGGGCGGGGGACGCGAGATCCCGGGCCCGGTCTGGCACCTCGACATCCAGCCGACCGTGCTCGCGCTGTGCGGTCTGGACGCGGAGCCGCAGTCCGGCGGGCTCGATCTCACCCCCGTGCTCGCGGG
>JAAUYK010180641.1_pt1 | contig 16165 bp, 9 predicted proteins | sample 7278021 | NCBI WGS metagenome assembly JAAUYK01 (sample SAMN14350223, study PRJNA611818) | marine sediment metagenome | isolation source: surface marine sediment (1.8m) | place: French Polynesia: Moorea | collected 2018-08
CTATCGCTCGACGAATGTGTGCTTCCATATAAAATGATTTTGGAAGTATTCAAACTGCAAGTGGCAAAAAGAATCATAGGTCTGGGTAAATTCAAGAAATTGCCAACAGCTCTCAACTTCATAAACAAATGTATCAAGTATAACCATCTGAATTTGCTAAATGTTTGTGAAGATATTGTAGAAGGTAAGGTATGCATACTCAACAGACAACCATCGTTACATCGTTTGGGCATGTTGGGTTTTAACATAAAGGTATCGAAGGACTCGGTTATCAAAGTACACCCACTGATCTGTGGTCCATTCAACGCGGACTTTGATGGAGATCAGATGGCCATGTATGTACCGTTGTCCGAAGACACGATTCAAGAAGTGAAGGACAAAATGTTTGTCACAAAGAATCTAATTAGTCCAGCAAATGAAGAGCTGACAACTCACCCAAGTCAGGATATTGTATTGGGAATCTATTACCTGACTTCTGGAAGATTTGATAACGATCAGTTCAACGGATTGGATCACTTCAACTCGTTGTTGCCAGAAGGCTTTCCAAAGGTAACCAAAACAGTCGATAAAAATTCTCTTATTGAGATCTTGGGAAAAGTTCAGACTGACTATCCAGAACACATCGTTCCAATTCTGGATATGGTTAAAAAGACTGGATTTCGCTACTCGACGCTATCGGGTTGCACACTATCACTAGATGATTTTCTGATGGATGACGTTGATACGATCAAAGAGCACATTTACAACACAGACGGTGATATTTATGAATCTTTGAGACGTTCGAGTTCCCAGGAAGTCATTGAATTTCTTAAAGAAAACTTCCATTATGCTGATCTGATTGAGTCTGGAGCCAGAGGTAGTTGGGATCAGGCTCGACAGTTGTGTTTGTCTCGTGGCTTCATCTCTAACTTCAGTGGTGAAATTCACGACAAGCCTATCGTCAATAACCTGACAGACGGTCTAACACCAGTCGAGTTTTTCGATTCGACCTATGGATGTCGTAAGGGTCTGCTCGATACAGCATTAAACACAGGCACATCTGGTTACCTTTCAAGGAAACTTATATTCACCTGTGCAAATCTACAGTTGGATGAGGTTGACAACTGTGGAACGAGTGATTGCCTGGAGGTAGAAGTGACAAACAAAAAGAAAGCTCTCTCGTTGGTGAACAGATGGCTTGAAGATGGTGTTCTAATCACAAAGGATAATTGTGAATTGTTTATAGGAAAGAAGATCAAAATTCGAAGTCCGATATACTGCTTGAATCCGAAGGTTTGCAAGACATGTTACGGGGAGTCACATAAGACACTGAAAAGCTCATTCATTGGAATCATAGCTGCTCAGACCCTCGGTGAGAAATCAACACAGCTGGTTTTGCGAACTTTCCATACATCTGGATCAGCGATTATCAAAAACAGCACAGACAAAAAAGATATGAAGCAAGAGGATATTATTGGAGATCTTTCTGCGGTATCCTCGATGCTCCATAGATTTAAAGATAGAGAAGCCGAAGACTTGGTGCATGACCTGTTCGATGTTTATGACAGGAATGTATATCACGTCCATTATGAATGTGTTGTTGCACAGCTAATGTGGGTTGGAATGAAGAAGTGGAGACTGCATCCAGAGAGAAACAAATATCAACCAAAATTTCACAGCATCCAGTCAGTGCCAGATCAAGAAAGTTGGATGCTTGCAATGTCATTTTCGAATCCACGAAAAAGCATTCTCAATGGAATTATCAATTCTGGTCACTATTCTGGAATAATGGATAAAATCTTGAGAGGCGAAAAAGTATAACTTTATCAAGGAGGACAGTCTAATTGAAGATCATAAACCCAACTTATCAGATTAAGGATGAAGAAAACAACATCTTTACGTTGAGAAAAAGAGATTACGAGCGTATGCTCCCTGTCATACAGGAAATAGTTCAGCCTGTCAGTGAAATCGGGTTTTCGATTGATAAAGTTGAGATAAAAGGCTCTCGAAACATAAAGGGTGAGCTCTCGAAAACTTTATATTCGATTCTTCTAATGAAGTTTTCGAAGGGCTCACACACTATCGAATTGAAGCTATATATCCCAAAACTGATAGACGACAACTACCTTTATATAAATGGAAGGAAGAAAACGCCGTTGTTTCAACTATTCGATGTCCCAATTGTCATGAGGGGTCAAACATTGAAGATGAGAACCAATGTTGGGACGATATTGGTTTATTCAACCAAGGAAAGTCCATACGTCATTTGTGGGTATCTGGGAAAGCGAGTTCCATTGGGTCTGTTGATGATGGCATTTTATGGTCCTGAAACAGTGAAAGCTATGTTTGCAGAAGACCTGGAGACCGTCAAGAAACAGGATGAACCAGAGGATCATATCTATGATCGCTTGCTATTCGATATAAAAATGTACTTTGAAGAGTCCGTTGGATATACTCAGGACGAATTTATCAAAGAACTCGGAAGATACTATACAAAATACAACACAATTCCGAAAGGAAACGATATCATCTATTCTTTGGACTTGATTCCAAAGGTCGATATATTCACGCGAGAATTCTTGGAGACTGGTTCGGTACTCGAAGAAGTGATCATGGCGTTGAAGAGGGGAGAGGTTGATGACACCCTACTTCAGAACAAAAGAATTAGGTGCTTTGAGTATGTCATATACAGCAGTGTATGCAAAATAATCTTTGACATGTGCCTTAGCAATAGGGACATTCGAAAACCAAAATTTAGCACCAACACCAAACAACTGATTACAGCAAGCAACGTTTCTGAAATCGTTCAATTTGATTTCAGCATCAACCCGATAGATAAGCTGACCAAATTGAGTCGAGCCAGCTTGCTAGGTCCAGGTGGTTTCAAAAGGGAAAACATTCCAAGACATCTGCGAGATATCTATCCTACAATGTTCGGTAGAATGTGTCCTGTGGATACGCCTGATCGCGAAAATTGCGGTGTTCTCCAGAATCTAATACCTAACGTACCACTGGATGAAAATATGCGTTTTACGGACGAATTTTGTGAGAAACAGCCAATTTCTATCCCCGTTTCTTTCACACCGTTCTGCGAACATGATGACCAAACCCGACTTCAGATGGCATCATCTCAGATGAGACAGGCGATCCTGTTGAAAGATTTTGACAAGCCATTAATCCAATCGGGTTGCGAACATCTATACACCAAATATACCGATTTCATCAAAGTGGCCAAGAAAGATGGTCAGGTAATATTTTCCAACAACCAGTACATGGTTGTATTGTATGATGATGAATCTGGTGAGGTCATCGACGTGTCGAGTCGAAAAATATACGTCCAAAACGTTGATATCATGAACACATATTTCAGAGAAGGTGATCGATTTAAAGCTGGTGATATCCTGGCTGAGAGTGATTACTGCAAAAATGGTGACATTGTATTTGGTCGAAACCTATTGACTGGAATCATGATTCATTACGGATATAACTATGAGGACGGAATTGTTATCTCTGATCGATTGGAGGATAAAATAATGACGTCAGTTCATTTCGTCGACCTTTCATTCTCCATGAAACCAGATAGAGTACTGATGGATAGGCTGGGAAGACATGATGCATACGAACCACTCCCAACTCCAAATACGTATATACAAATTGGAGAAACCTATGCTAAGATGCAAAAGCTTACATCGGACGATCCATTTTCAGCATTCCACGAGCCTACAATATTGGAGACACCCAAGAAGGTTCTAATAACCGATGTGAAGATATACGCAAACGAATGGAACCAAGAGGTTCCTATATTTAAGGAATGGATTGAAAAGGTATTGAAAGACCAGCAGGACAGTGAGGATAAGCTTAGAAAAATTGTTGAAGAAAAGTTGCCAGACAATGTATCCTCAGACTTCATCAAAGACCATCTTCATATGAAAAATGTTGGAAAGTTCAAAATGAAGAAAGAGAAAATTGATGGAATCCATATAGAGATGTACGGTCTTCAAATGAAACCTATCAAAGTTGGTGATAAGATAGGAAATCGCCATGGAAACAAGGGTGTTATATCCACCATATTGCCAGCAGAGAAAATGCCTCAGTTAGAGGATGGTCGTCATTTGGATGTTTGCCTGAATCCTTTGGGTATTATATCTCGAATGAACATAGGCCAGTTGTATGAACTGCACTTGGGAATGGCTGTAAACGATCTGAAAACACATGCATTACAGATGTTGGAAGCTGGTGATAAGGCTGCTCTTAGAGATTACTTTATCGAGTTCATTAGAATACTCGATAAAACTGAAGGTGGGTGGTACTTGGATCAATTCGTTGACCAACTCCCAGATGAAATCGATGAAGAGTTTATCAAGGAATTCAGTGTAATCCAGCCCCCATTTGAAAGTATCAAAGTTGAAGATCTCAAAAAGGCAATGGAATACACCAACACGCAGTTCAAATATAACCTATTCGATCCACCATCACAAGAGAATGTGAATAAGCCAGTAGCTGTCGGTTTCATGTATTTCTTCCGTATGACCCACATTGCTGACGACAAGTTGGCAGCTCGGGGTATCGGATCATATGCAAAGAGAACCATGCAGCCTCTTGGTGGAAGGAAAAACAAGGGTGGTCAGAGATGTGGAGAGATGGAGACGGCCTGTTTCATCGGTCACGATGCCATGAAGAACCTCTACGAAATGTTCACCTTAAAGTCTGATTGTTTCGACACGAAAAACAGTTACATCAAAGGTCTGATTGATCCGAAGCATATTATCGATACTGATATCGAAGATCCTATGCCAGAATCGGTTAGACTCCTGAATTCTTATCTTACTGTTCTGGGTGTCGATCATCAAGGAGTAATTTATGGCTGATTTACCCGATATCCAAAACACGATACCAAACATTCGTGCACCAATAAATCGGGTAGGCGTTAGTGATATCGAACTCCCATTCATTCTTCTGTTGAGGGATGGGAGTTCGGGTCACATTCAAGTAAATGCCAAGACCGAAATGATGTGTTGGTTAAGCGAAGATATAAGAGGCGTATCAATGTCAAGGTTTCTCAGAACTTTGAAACCATTCTTGAGACAGCCTCTAAAAAGAACCACGATGGAAGCTATTCTGAAGAAATTCCTGGAGGTTCACGATACTGCAAAAGTTTCACTGAAACTGAATTTCAAAATACCAGTCATAAAGAGATCTCCGATCTCAGATAATGAGTTCCCACAATTTTATGACTGTAGCTTTAAATGCATATACACAAATGCAGTATTTAAATTCTACGAAAGTATAAGGGTACAATATGCAGCATATTGCCCATGTTCAGCTGCTTTATCTGGATATGGTCGAAATGGATATCCACACAGCCAAAGAGCGTTTGCTGACATATTAGTTAGGACAAACCCGCGTGAATACGTATGGCTCGAAGATCTCATTGATTTAGTTGAGGATTCTATAAAGGTTGTCCCATATCCAATCATCAAAAGACCAGATGAAAAATGGATCTCGGGAATGGCCAAATCATATCCTCTGTTTGTAGAGGATGCAATCCGATACATTATGAGAGCCATTGAAGAAAAGAGAGGTATATTAGACTGGTTTGTAAAATGTACCCATGAAGAATCTATACATCCATCGAATGCTGTCGCCGTAGCCTGGAAAGGTGTACAAGGCGGCTTTGATGAGACTACCTATATTTAGGAGGAAGATTTATGGAAAGCCAAGACTTTCGACGTGTGTTTGACGACTTTACCCCCGAAGGAGCAGACGACATTGAGAACCTGGACCTTATAACCAAAAAGGATGATTTTCCACAGGCTTCTGAATGTCCACCTGAAGACCTCGAATCGTCAGTCGAGGTAGAAGAAACAGAACATCAGTTCAGCATTATAACATTTGCAGATTGGTTTTCCAAATATTCAACGAGAGTCAGCTCCGTCAGATCAGTCGTTTTAAAGATGAGCGGAGTCGACCCAAAAGAATCAATCGTTGTGACTATACCAAACGATCAAGGAAAACAATATCAAGGCAATGATAAGAGACATTTGAGACTCATAGAAAACGCCAATATCATTCCAGTAATCGACGCTGATCCAATTGACATGTTTGTGTATAACAACGGTTATCAAATATTGTACTCAATCGGGGGTGGTACATATTTGAAAGGTTACAGCGTCAGGAAAAAATTTATTGTAAATATTTGCAAAGATGTGTTAGAATATACGATACCGATTGGTCAATTTATTGTCAAACGCGGTGATACAGAATGCAAATTTAAAAGTTACAATTTATCGGATGTCATTGAACGAAGGATAATGCACAATGTGTTGGATATGGAAAAGTTGGCCATACTCTATCATCAAAGCAAAAAGTTCGAATTCAACGATTTCAATGGCTTACTCAAGTGTCTTACAGAACGACAAGGCGGAATTAAAGATGTTCAGCATCAGCTGGAGATAGATACCGCCATACAACAACTATGCTTGGATGGTGTGGAATATGAAACTTAATTCAGATCGTCTTGTGTTGAGAGATGTCTTTTCTTACGATATCGAAGCGTGTCATTATAATCTCCTAACCAAATTTGGATACAACATGTCTGAGATCAATCAATACGACAAGACCGAAAGGAATATCCAAATAGGTAAAATCATGAGAGATAATGAGACCATCAAAACTCGATTACGAGAAACCACCGCCAGAATTATCGATGATTATATCAAATTCAACCAACTTGATGAAAGCGATATCATAATAAGACAGTATGACGGAATAATCACAACCAAAAGGTTAGTGGAAACTGACAAGAGTGTTCTCCCCATAGCCCTACAGAATCGTTTTGATATTGTTTTGATTTCAATAGAACGGGGAAAATACATTGCTTTCGATAATTTGAGAGGCAAAGTGAAGGTCAAAGGTGTTCCGAACCTTTACGATGGAATCAAAACATATTATCAAAAACTAGTTCGAATCGTTGATATCGAAAACAAATCCAGAGTTTTAGACAACCTGGAAAAACTAAAACAGACCTTCCACAAAGAGGAAGACTTGTCTGTATTCGCAATCCCTGCCAATGATGAAGAAGTTGAAATGATTTTTAAATCATTTGGTCAAATCAGAGTTAAAAGGAACACATTGTATTATATGTCGGATGACGAGATAGATAAAAACTTTTACTATGATTTTTATCTGCATTCGTTCATCCAGTCTGTTATCTTAGAAATTCTATCCTAGGAGGATGTCTATGACTTCAAAATTTGAAGAAGCAGCATCGAACATGGGACTTGATTGTACTCACGCCAATCGAGGGTTCTATTCTTACAGTGACCGATTTGGTGAGGTTGTTTATAGAACTCTGGCAACACAATCAGTTCAATCACATGATTTAAGCTGCGATCTAGAAAACTTAGCTAACCTCATGGATGACGATGACGAGGCTGATACCTTTGAACATGAGACTGACGGATTTATTGCACCGCATATTGCAATATTCACGAAAAAGCCCGATTGGGAAAAATTTCGTTATTGTAGATGCATCAGTCACGTTTATAAATTCCAAGGTCACGATGTCGTCACCGAAAAGGTTAAAGAAAGCCTTAGAGGTTTGTCAGAGGGAGTTGAGGACAATGTACTGTATGATGAGGGTCCATACCTTTCACCAGACATGTGCGTTCTTCGAAACTATATAGCGATAATGAACCGTGAGCATCCACATGCCAGTGGAAACGTTTACCCGACTCTAATCGTTGGAAACAGCTACGATGGTTCGAGAGCAGCTACGGTGCAATTCGGACTTAGTGTTCGTGGTGAAAATAATTACCGCTCGAACATGGCTTTTGAATTGGGTAAGATGAGAATGGTTCATTCACAATATTCCTCTACAACTCTAACATATGGAATCGGCAATTATATCGGTGCCTTCACAGAAGGAATCGCTGATCTAATTGACCAGAATATGGCAGTTGTGTTAAACGAGGATAATATTTACGCAACCCTGGAAGCTATCGATAAGCTTTCAGAAAAGAAGAGAAATGCTCTGCAAGAGTATTTGGATGAGGTTCGGGAAAATGGAACCCTCAATAACTGGCAATTCTTTCTGGCCATACTGAGGTATTCGTGCCTACAAACCAACCTTAACCTGAAGAAATTGTTAGAGAATGTTGCCGAAAGTGTATTGGTGTTACCAGCGCAAATGACAGATATGCTGGAAGCTCAACAGCAGCAACCAACAACATAAGGCGGGGGGAGAAGATGGGGGAGCTTCGTGCTCCCCTTTCTTCTTTTTTTTGGGAACAAAATATAAATAATATGAGGAGTGCGACAATATGCCTGGAACAGAAGAAAGATCAACTTATTGGAATCCATCGCGAAACTATGAAGTGAGCTGTAAGGTTGGTAAGGTAGATCTAACAAACGACTTGGTTCAGATGTCTATCATATCTTCTGTAGAAACACCGTATAGAACATATGTCCTTGATTTATTTCTTGATCCAGACGATATGGTTCTTGAAAAGATATACGGCCAAACACCAATTAAACTCAGTATAAAGACTTATGGAACATCGGAAAATATTCCACATGAGATCATTCAAACAAATCTGATGGCCCTAGGAACCAAGTATGATCTATTGATGAAGGACACTGATCCACAAATTCCCGATAAAATTAGATCAGCAACTAGAATCCGAGCTATTCCAATTGAGGGTTATCGAACAATGACATCATTTGTAAATGGTGTTTATTTAGAATCGAAGTTAAGCACTATTGTTTCTAGTTTGGTTAGTCAGGCGGGTGGATCTTTAAATTATGATTCAGAAGGAGCGAATGAAAATATATATGATCAAATTGTTGTTCCACCAGCACCATTGTATAAGGCATTAAAATACTTAGATAGAACTTTTGGATTTTTCAACGGATTAGCTGGCATTTATTCATCTTCAACACAGATTCAGAGAAAATCCAATTCTGCTATTGTTGCAAATATAAAACCAACTGTTTTTATAAGAAATATGACAGCGGAAAAGAACCGTTCAAATATTATAGTAACGCAGCTGTCAACCGACAACCGTAATCAGGAAGATCTTTTAAATATTTATGATGGAAAAACATTTTATACCTACAATCCAGTTGAGACTGAATATACTGGAAATACGATATTTTCATTGTATGGAAATAAAATGAAACATGTTGTAAAACCTAAAGACGAACTTTTTAGAACAATTGAATTGGATACTTCCGATTTTGCAAACGAATATGGAATAACGACAAAGAAAGGTCAGGTTATCTTTAGCCAATTAGGTCAGGAAAGTAGAACAAGCTTTTTCAAAGATCATACAGGATACAATGATGTTGAAACACATATTCGAGCGATTCACTCAAAATACTTTGCTCAGATGTCATTATTAAAAATTCATCTGGAGAAATGGTTGCTCCTTGAAAAATTAATAGATGTGGGAAAGGGAGCTATATTTAGGTCGAACATTCAAGATGTTAGAGATTTGACTGGAAATTATGTTATGAAATTTTCTCTTACTCATTTCATAAGAGCAGATAGAGATTGGGAATGTGGTGTCACTCTACATCTGATCAGGACAAATAGAATTACTTAGAACAAAAGTATATACAGGGGCTCTGGAGGTTTAAAACTATATGGATATGATAGTCGACGCTATCGACTTCGACGTTCAAACAAAGGACGCCATAATCGATAAAAAAATAGAAAAAGAAAAACCAAAGCACCTCAAGCACTCTGCGAAAAAATATGTACTAGAATACCTCCGCTGCAAAAAGAGTTTTGAATATTTCGTTACCCACCACATCCTTTTAGAGCTTCCAGGTGGTGACGAAATCATGAATCCATATAGAAAACAATTAGAGTTCATCGACTTAATTGAAAGAAGAAAACATGCCTTGTTGTTAAAGAGTCGACAAACTGGATTCTCAACCATCATCCAAGCCTACACAGCATGGCTATGCACTTTCCACGATAACGTTGTTGTTGGAATCATCTCGAAGGATGGAGCCGAAGCAACAGACTTTGCAAGAATGGTTCGTGGAATGATCGAAAAACTTCCGAACTACATGAAACCTAAGAAGGGAGCTTTGGGTAGAGGTTTTGCTAAAAAGACTGAAAGATCATTCATTATGACCAATGGAAGCAAGGTATTTGTTGCAACCGTTAACCCAAAGGCCCCAAACAAGACCCTTCGTGGTAAGGCTATCACATTTTTAATTGTAGATGAGGCTGCATTCGTTGATTACGTCGATGACGCCTGGACTAGTATTGTACCAGCTTTATCAACCAATCAAAAGCTGGCCAAGAAGAAGGGAGTTCCATATGGTACTGTTATCGTTTCAACTCCTAATAAAACAGTCGGTCCTGGAAAGTGGTATTTCAACAAATACCTCAGAGCAATTTCTGGAGAGGGATTGTTTGCACCATTTGTTGTTCACTGGAAGATGATCGACGAGCTTGCCAACGATCCAGATTGGTATAGCACACAATGTGAAATGTTTGATAACGATCACAAAAAGATTGCTCAAGAGCTTGAGCTCAAATTCTTGCCAGCGGATGGGGCCTTCTTTGAATCAGAAACCCTGGAAAAAGTTCAAAATAGTGTACAAAAACCAATGGAGAAACTAAGACTTTTCAATGGGGAGGCTTGGTGTTTCCAACAACCAAAGAGAGACACTCATTATATAATGGGAGTCGATACAGCACCAGAACATGGTGAAGACAAATCTGCTATTACAATCTGGGATTATGAATCCATGGATCAGGTTTGGGAATATCGCGGTAAACTTAAGGTTATGGAGTTTATCGAAGTTGTAAAAGCAGCCGCATCGCTCTACGAGGGTACAATCGTTGTAGAATCAAACTCATATGGTAATCAGGTACTTGAACATATTAATAATTCACAGTATGCATCAAACCTTTACAAGGAGAAACGGGGCGAGAAAACTTGGGTTCCTGGATTATCAAATACATCGAAAACCAGACCTCTAATGATAGATGCATTGTATTCTTACGTTACACAGTATCCAGAATCAATCAAATCAGAAAGGTTGGCTCTGGAATTGACATCTCTTGTAAGTAAGACGAATGGAAGGATCGAAGCAGACACTGGATGTCATGACGATATCGCAATCTCAGCATCACTTTGTTATTACGTTAGAAAATATGATCCACCACTATTGATAGGAAAGAGTTCAGCAGAGGTCGTTCAAGACCTAGAGGATATCATTGGTATGAATATGGGAGGATCACCATTAACCAGTGCTGGGGCTAAAGAAGATAAGGGAATGGATAATCTAAATGCAGAAATACTGAAACGAATCAAATCTGGATTGGGTTCAGATGAAGCCCAGGAAGGTTTTTTCAGTATTATGGATATGTTAGATCGAGGATAAAATATGGATAACCAACAAACACTTCAAGAGCTATGGGCTCTGCCAGTTAACATGAAACCACTGCCTTTCAAGTTTCATGGGAGAACCTTATATTCATCTGATAAATTGAAATTGAAATTTTTTGAAGCAATACTTGCAACCGACTGGGGAAAGTTTCATGCTAAGAATCTTCAGCGCCTAGTTCAGAAGGATTACATTGTTCCAACATTGATGGACAAGGGTATCCTCAGCTTTCTTGTAAAGAAGTTTATATCTAGAGACTGGTCTAAAAGTGTCCAGGGATTGTATTCACCAGATTTGGATAAGGTATTGGTTTTCATAGATAACAATTCAACATGGATGGGTCTTTCATCAAATAAAACTTTGGTCAAGACCACACTCCATGAAACGATGCATTTGTCTGCATCTAAAAACAAAGCAGGATTTTTCAAGGTAATGAAGCCAACTTTTGAGAAGTATTATAGCGGATATTACCAGGACATTTTTTCTTGTCCAAAAATAGATGTCACCAAGATTCTTCAAGCCATGTACAAAATGGAAGGCAAGTTTACTAAGAATCTTCACAGGACCTTGATGACAGCTATAACCGACTCAACTCGAAGTGAAACAAAATTGGATGAGGGTGAGTATGAAGATATCCTAAAGGATCTCTATCTTATTATTGGAAATTTTCCATGGTCTCCTAATTTGCTCATTCGATATTATCCAAGGTATTATCATATTTTTGGACCATTAAACAAAGCTTATATGAACACATTCAGAGAGAGAAATAGCTATACATCTCCAGCACAAGAGCTGTGGGCTCTTTCTGAAGTTGCAGCTGTTATGGTAGAATTATTGCCTGTTGATAGAAGGGTAGCCAATCTCCTATCAAATATAAAATAGAGGGTTAAAAAATGCCAAAGAAACCGCCAGGATCGGGAAAGGGTAAAGGAAGTATAACTCAAAGCGCTGATAATCAAAACGTTAGGATATCACAAGTCAGCAATGTAAGTGCAGCAGTTACTGCGATGGGTAAGCAAACTACCCTACAAATGAAAGAAACTGAGAGAAGAGTTGCTGAGGGTGGTGATACCAAAGAAATAGCTGGATCAATGACTGGTGTTCTACATAGTCTGAAAAAGACTGTTGATTCCTTAGAAAAAGGTGTTCAGACCGCGACCCTCGGTACGGCGAAGGCTGCTCAAGATGCAATCAAGCAATATGGTGACGCCATTTCAGAAGACTTTAAAGTAAATCGTGCAAATATGGTCGCTTCCGCTCTGGCAACCTCAACCCCAATATTCGGATACTTTGCATCGAAGTTCATGGAAACTGGAATCTTCAAACAAACCAAAGAAAAGTTAAATCAAAAGATCTCTGGTATGTTCGGTGGTGATAAGGGTGGTATGGGTATGAGTGGCAAGGATGCAGCTGAGTCCATGAAAATGTCGAAAGACAAAATGAAAAAAGGTAAGAAGGATGCAGTAGATGCATATAGGATTGCCAATCGAGAACAGGTACAATCATACGAGGAGCCAAGAGATAAGAGACTGTTGGAGGCAGTTACAGCAATACAGAGTGCTTTGGGTGCACAGGTTGGAAAATACGCTCAGTGGTATCAAAAGTTTCTTGTAGAACATCCATATTATAGATTTACCACAAGGGCCATGAAAGCCATAGCTTGGACGTTACCAACTACTGCTTGGAAAGCTGTTTACTTTTTCTGGAGACCTCGCGGTGGATATAAGAAACATCTATCAAAATCTAAGAAGCCATTAGAAGCGATCAACCAAAATATTGGAGCTTTGTTCGTACAGACCATGCCTCGATTAGATGCAATCATGATCTATACCAAGGCAACAGCTATGGCAACCCGAGATCTATCGACTCACGTTACTGGACAAAAATATCCTCGAATGGACCCATCTCAGCTAGGTGGGACTTGGAGTTTGGCTGGCGGAACAATGAAGTTTGTAAGAGCAGTTGCTGGAGCAGCTGCGGCCACTGGTAGAGGATTATTGAAAGCGGGTCGTTGGGGAGTCGGTAAAGCAACCACAGAAGGCAGTATGACAAATAAGATATTAATGGAGTCCCTTAATACCTTGGGGCTAATGGGAACTGGAGTGGGAGGTGTTGCAAAAGGTCTGGATTGGACTGTAACTAGTCCTGCAAAGCTCAAAAATTGGATGATGCCTAGACTCCCTATAATAGGATCTGGAATTAGAGAAAGAAAAAGAATGTTTGGCGGTCTGGGAGCAACTGGTGGTGGAGCGGTAGACCCAATGACATTGGTTATGATGCAAATGATGGGACAACAAGGTGGTCAGAAACCAATAACAGATCCATCAAGACTTATACCAGCACCAGCAGCAGCTGAAAAACAAAAGAAAAAGTGGTTCTCAAAAATTCGTATGCCAAAATTCCTAAAAGGAATGAAGAGACGTGAGAAACCTCATTTTATAACTCAAGGTGTATATGATTTATATGCACGTCATCAGAAACAAGAAGAACTGAAAAAACAGAAGCTTCTACTAGGCTACACCAAAGACACGGCAAAATATATGGAAAAACACGACAAACGTGAAAAACGAAGAAGCGTGTGGGATTTCTTCAAAACAATTGGTGGAAGTATCCTCTCTGTTGTTATGGCAATCGTTTCGAATCCAATGGCTTGGTTAGCGGGAGCAATCGCAGCTGTATCAGGTCTTGTTGTTGCTGCTTTCCATAAGTACATCACCCCAAAAATCCAAAAATGGGTTGATGAACAAATGGACAAGGCCAGAGAGATTGGCAAACAGTCACAAGTAACTGGTAAAGAACTTGCCGACATGAGATCGGGTGATGTTCAATCTGCAAGCGAAATTGCCATGAAAGCTGGAATTAGAGCTGGAACAGGTCCAACAAGCGATCTTCCAACAATGATGCAAAATTATGCTGAGGCATTTATTGGTGGTCGATACGAGTACATGAAAGAACACATTGCTGAATATGGAGACTTCACAGTTGAAGAAATTAGACAATTCCGTAAACAGCATATGAGAAGAGCTGGTACAAGGCTGAAGATTAGAACAGGTGGTGGTCGTGCTGCGGCTCTAGGATTTTGGAATGCTGAAAAGGCGAGAAGGGCTGGTAGGGCAGTTGAAAAAGATTTTCTGGAATGGCTAAAAGATGATAAGAAAGACGAGATCATGGGCGATCCAGCATTAAAAGCAAAATGGGACGCAAATAGAAAGAAACTTGATGCCGCCAGAGAAAAATATGGTAAGGATAAATCAACTCGTGACCTTCAAATGTTGGATCGTGCAGAAAAGCATCAAAAAGCTGCTGATGAACGCAAGAAAAAAGAATTGGGTGAAACTAGCGGAAAATTTACCCTTGAACAGGCCAAGGAATGGGCGTTGAAACACGGTGGTGAAGCCAAAGAATACTTAGGCAAAACACTCAACGAAGCGACTGAGATAGCCAAAAAATATACTGATAAGTTTGTTGCCGAAGTAAAAGCTGGAGCAACATTAACATCCGAAAAAGTAAAAGAGTTATCTACGAAGTATGGTGTTCCTGCTTCTGAGTTGGCAAATAAAACTCTGTCAGAAGCTACTGAATATGCTAAGGTTTATAAAGAAAAGATCGTAAAAACTGCTAAAGAGTATGGGGTTCCAGCTGCTGAGTTATACAATAAAACTCTGGCAGAGGCCACTGCTTTCGCCAAGAACTATAAGGATAAGATCGCCCAAACTGTAAAAGAAAAAGCCCCAGAAGCCCAACAATGGATAGGCACTCAGTGGGAGGCGATGAAAAAGTACAAAGATGATCCACGCTTTCAAGAAGCTAGAGATAAAATGGGAGCATGGAGTGCATCGGCAATACAGAAAACAGGTGAATACATTGAATTGGGTAAAGGAAACTTTGTCGAGGTTTATCGTCAGGGAACTGGTAAATTAAAAGAAATGTGGGACACAGCTGCTCCAGAAAAGAAAGAAATTATCAAACGACAGCTTGAAGCAGCTTTGGCAAGTGGTAAAATTACAGCCGCACAGCTTAAAGAAATGGGTATTGAATTAAAAGATGCAACATTGGAAGCTGGAGAGAAGCTCCAAAATACTGTCGCATCAACTGGAGTTTATACAACACAAAGCATTCAAAACACTGTAAATAATACTCAAAGCGGTGGAGGAGGAAACACAAATAAAATGGTACAAGAAAGAACCATGGATGATATATGCATGGGAGAAGTTTTATTTTAAGGAGGATTAAAAAATGGGACAAGATAACAACCCATCAGCAACAGCATTCAATAATTTCAAGTTTGATGAAGAAATAGACTTCATTATTGGTATGCCACCATCAAATCCAAGAGATAGAACTCTTGGAACATTTGTGGGCGAGCCATCCAGACAAGACTTGATGAATAATTCTATGCCAGTAGTGCATATTCAACCTGGAATTCCAAGTTTTACCAGAGGACTTGATTTAATGTCGAGAGCTCCATTTTTTATATCTGGTGCAGATTCATATACTGAAGCGGATCTTCAAAGAACTGGAAAAAGGAATAGTTATGTCCAACAACTTCGTAATTTGGGTTTTAAGCTAAAGCAACCAAAACCCAATGTCACTGGGTATCTAACCTGTGCTTATTTAGCTGACAATTTCCCAACAGATACTTTTACAAATGAATATGGAGAAAACTTTCTACAGAAAATAACGAATGTTGCATCAGAAGGTATGGCTAGTTTGGCGCAAATGTTTGGTGGGCGTTCTGGAACTCAAGCCCTAGAAAATATGATACAGCAAGGAAAAG
>JAAUYK010208326.1_pt1 | contig 16165 bp, 15 predicted proteins | sample 7278021 | NCBI WGS metagenome assembly JAAUYK01 (sample SAMN14350223, study PRJNA611818) | marine sediment metagenome | isolation source: surface marine sediment (1.8m) | place: French Polynesia: Moorea | collected 2018-08
ATCTGCATTATATAACTTGTGATCTTTTGGATAATTACTAAAATCGACAATATCCTTAATTATTTCATACGTATCTTTTCCAACATCATGCGCAAATTTCTTAATAAAAAGTAAAAGACTATCTGTGTCTGTATATATGCATCGAATCAAAGCAAATTTCGGCTTTAATTGTTCATAATAAAGCTCGTACATCATCAACTTTGCAGCTTCAAGAATCGAAAATCCAATTATAATCGGCTTGTCCATTTCAATAACACGCTCTTTGCGAAAAACACAAACCAAATTTTTATTTAATGCCTTAAAAGACACTGCATCACTTTCAGATACAAACTTCCGACAATAATACTTGTTTTTTGTAAATGAACATTTCAATCTATCGCGTTTACTTTCCATAGTTTTTCCAAACAAACTATTACTTAAGGTTTTATAAGTACCCCCCTGGAACTTGGAAACGCTGTTTTTTCTCTTCTCAGTACAATATGCAACATATGCTTGAAAACAAAAGTCTTGTTTAAACGAAAAACCCAAATGAATTTTGCGCAATTTCAATCCCAATTTCAAATAATATTTCAAGTTAGCAAAATGAGTCAAATAATTACGCTTTGGTTCTAATGATGCAATCAATTTCTTTGCCTTATACGTCTCTCTATTTTGTAACTGTCTCAAACATTCTTTTGCATAAGGTCCTAACATTTCAAAAGTCATATCAGTATTAACTGGGGCAACAGGAAAATCAGCATGTTCTGCATGCAATTCTTCAGGATAATCTAAATCTACTTCCAAAATGTAACCAATATCTCCATCAGTTACAACATTTGACCAGTCAATCGAATTCAAATGCTCTACATCACACCACTCATATTCTCCAATCGGAAGTTTTGAACTCATTGCCTGACCGTATAAATTATTTTTATCCACATATATAACATCAGTTTCTTGGTCAGTTGGATCATTTTCAATATATCTTTGAGCACAAAAGACAACGCCGCCCCTAATGCTTTGTTCTAATTTTGCATGCATTGTCGCATCAGATAAAAGCTCAATTTCATTTCCCGTCTTTTTTAACATGTAATCTAAAGTCAATTGAGGCAATGAAATGTATCGAAACAAATCTAACTGACCATCTTCGAATATAATACTTCTGAACTGCAAGACAACCTCAGCCAAAAGTCCCACATCAAGCATGCAATATATCTCAGTGTACATGCCCAAATCCTTACATTGTAACATTTCAAAAACCTTGCAAGCATGAGCATAATCCTCATCACTAATACCTTTATTAGATAAAGTAGAGAAAAACTTCTCTTTAGGTGGTAACTGCGGTTCTTCAAAAGAAGAAAAACTTGTCAAATGCTCATATGGAAAAATCTGCTTTGAAAGTAATAAATCCCTCTTTTCCTTTTCGCCCTCATTGTAAAAACCCAAATTATCTATAATCTTATATTCATGATTAGGAGTTAGCTTTAAATCTTCAACTAACTGCGCTAATGACATATTTAAGAATGCTAAAGAATCCAAAAATTGAATTCCACCAACTGAAAATGTCTTAAAAGTTTCTGTATTTGACGGTATAGCTGTAATTTTACCAGGATCCAATATCATATTCAACTCAGTCAATACGAAATGTGAATCATATTTTGCATTATTATGACACACAGCAGGAATATTAAAGGAAGTTCTTCGTTTCAAGTTACATTGATTATGACTCGGGCCAAGATATAAGCCTGTAAAATGATCATGGTCGTGGCATTTAGGCCCTAAAAAAGTATTATTTTCATCCGAAGGGAGAAAACGACGCTCACAAATATGGCAATGTGTAGCATTTTGAAATTCAATTTCCTGATCATCTGTAATTATCATATCTTCAACGTTTTTTAATTTGTCAAAAACTAAATTTCTTGCTTCAAAAAGTGATGCTAAAAAATGTTGAACGCAATCTTCACCCGTATATTGACTAGAATAGCGAATGTTGTGATTTAAATCTACAAGCAACATTGCATAAGAAGCCGGAATTTGTCTATTTAAAACTTTTATTTTATGATTACAAATATCGACATTTGCATCAATGCAATTAAAACAACGATCGGGATTTATAATCGGTTCCAAAATTGCCTCGAAATCATAAAATATAACAAATGGCAACTTAAATTTATTATTAAAGTTACGGAACTTCATCTTAGCTCCTGGCTTTGGCATGTTAACAACAGCCTCTTTAAATGTCATACATACATTTTCATGAATTTCAAACTTCTCAAAAGAACTAAACCCATTCAAGCAATTTGAACAAATGTAACGCTTATTACCATTATAACTCAAAAATGCCTCCAAATTCTCAATAAGCATAAAATGCCCTCTTTTATCATATATTTTCTCAAACCTATCCTCAAATAAATCACCTATCTGATCAGCATCATCACTACAATCGCTATCTATAAAAGCATCAGCTTCGCCAAATACTTGTGCCTCTTCATCAACTCCATAACCACCAAACTCGTGAAATTGATTTTGCCTATCCTCAATACTATTATTAATATAAATCTCAGAATAAAACCGAACCCATAAAACATTAATAATATGTGTAGCAGATTTCTGTGGGTTACTTCGTAAAGGATAAACATGTTTTTTCTCTACTCTGTTATCGCCAACAACTTCAAGCTCAAACACATTAATCTTAAAATCCTTATCTTCATTTTGTTTTTCCAAACTATCTAACTTGTGAAGACTAACAGGCGTCTTAATGTTTCTTTTTTTCAAAGTCTTTATCCAACTGTTCAATACTTCCATATCATCACTCTTTGTAAAATATTTAGCTAAAGCATAAAACAAACATCCATTTTTAAACTCTCTATTATCCTCAAAAATTAAATGATCGGCCATATCATTAAGTTCATTCAAATGAGCAATCGAAATTTTATCCGTTATGCATGACCCATTCAACGGCTTAACATTCCCCAACTCTAAAGTAACTGCATGAATACAATAAATTGACCAATTACTACCTCGAGTCAATAATGAATCAAAACGAGATCGTACAAGATCTCTTGACTTTTCTATAAAATTATCAATATCATCAATATCGGAAATAACATTATCTGTCCTACCAGATCGAAAATAAAATGTTTCATAATCCGTGATTTGACCTTCGCTCATCTTGTAGAGATCCGCAAACAAAACAATCCAAACTTTGAAAGTTCCTCTCCTGACCAACTGATCTTGCAATTCGCGTCTCACATTAGGCACATATGAATCATAAAATTCGTCGACAGATTTCACTGCACCATCTCCTTCATACGGTAATTGAAGTCTATAAACCGAGCAAGTGTCGCGAAAAGCGTTTTGGACTTGGACAAATGGCGTATTCGGATCGAATACATGTTCACGTCTTTTATGAGCTTGTAATTCTCTAATTGTCTTAAAATCGTGCCTACAAATTGCACATCTATGTGCCAATTCAGCCATCATGTGCGTGTTCTTCACATGATTATCTCTACTTCTTTTTAACAAAAACTGCTTCTGACAATGATGACACTTAAATAAACGCCTATCTGGTAATCTTGATTGTAACAAATCGTTATGTACCCTTGTCACATGTTGGTTAAAAGCCGCCTGATTGCGAAATTTTTTATTACACATATCACACGAAACATGTCTTAGTCGTAAATGTGTGTTGCGCGACGCAATTGTTGTAAAAATTTGACGACACTCTGGACAGCGGACACCCATTATGAAGTTTCTGAAAAATTGTAAAATAAACAACATAAAGTACAGTTTCAAAGTCAACCCCAAAGCATTAAAAACAACATGTATCTGCAATACAATAAGAAAGAAAAAACATCTCAATTTTTGTGTCTATAAAAACAAATATACATATATAGTGTTCAAATCTGGTCATATCAACGTCTGCAAAATAAAAAAATTCGAAGAAGTCATATCATCTTACAAAGACTTCCTCGATCATATGAACATTTCAAAAAACAGCGTTACCAAACATTACAAAGTAGAAAACGTTTGCTGTAATGGTAATATTATAAAACCCCCATATTTCACACTAAGACAACTTTATCAATTTCTCACCTCTAATCCGCAAAGCAACCAATACTATCGATACAATACGGAAATCTTCCCAGCACTTTATTTATCAACAAAAGACGTCAAAGGCAAAATATTGATATTTTCATCAGGAAAGTTCATCATCGTAGGAACAAACAACTACAAATGTCTTCAAACTCAGATGAACATCTTAAATGCCCGCATTTATGCATTTTATCAGACAACAATGAAGGAAATACTGTGTGTACAGAATGTGGAGAAGTGCTAGATGCTGTATATGCATACAATCAAACATACATACAGACCCAAACATGTGGCGAAAAAGAGTTGTACAATGAAAAAAGAAGAAAAATGCTAGATAAACGAAAAACAGAAATAGACCTTATCAAAACACTCGAAGAAAAATGGTTCTTTCCCCCCGCTGTAATTGATGATACCGTTGAACTATTTTTAGAACTTATCACAAAAAAAAGCAATTAAAAAGTCAAAGCAAAATTAGTTGTTACAAAAAAACTATTTTCGCATTCGCATTCTATAAATCTTTGTCATCCCATAATTGTACCCATTCAATTAATGAAATTTGCTACTTGTTTGATATCACATCATTAAAAAAATTTTCCCAATTAGGATTTGAAATAGACATTGAACTCCCCCTTAACATTAACGACTTTTTAAACAGATTTTGTTCTAAACTCGAATTTAGCTATCAGCAAAGAAAAAATATTTTGCAAATTCTTCAAAATATCAAATTACTCCCCGACTTAAAGCCAGAAACAATTTGTGCTCTTATCATACTCCATTATCACTACAAAAATCCAACAAAATGGAACACTAAAGATATTGCAAAAAATTGCGAAATAAGTTATCAAACAATGATAAAGAACTACTCATATTTCAAACACATTTTTTATTAAATCATATTTAACATGTATTTTCGTTTAAATAATAAAGTAACTCTCGAATACATTTCATCTGTTATATCTTGTTCATTTAAAATAATTCGTTGCGGTCCATTATAAAAATGTAACTCAACAGATAACTCATCTAACAAACGCTTAGTAACAGTAAAATAAATAGGCATGTTCACTTCCAAACAAGTCGTTGTCCTTCTATTTAACTTTTGAGGCAATGCAAAAGAACGCAAATTTTGCGAATTGATATCTGACAAAGTATCATAAAAGCAATTACTTCCACATCTCACATTAAGCTGCGTGGCATCTTTAAAATGTCTCATCATCATTTTTGAAATCATTACTGATTGTAAAGCAACCTCCCATTTTGTAAAATCATCATCATCATGAAAAAGAGGTGAAATAAGACTTGTAAAATGATCCGGACGATTATCTGCAAAATGTGGCTTATTTTTTTCTTCATTAGAATATAAACGCAAACACTTAACATCAAAAAGACTCATAGTTTTTATATGAAAATGACACAATACAAAATAATTTAAATTATCTGGATAATTAGGCATATGTTTCGCCAACTTAATTTTATTTCCCTTGCCGTCCAATAACTGTACATTTAATGTCCAATATCTTTTTAAAGAAATAGGAAAATATTGCAAATATTGAAAAGATTTAGATGCATTAATATCAGAATCAAATTCTCGCACACAAGCATCATTCGTATTTAAAAGACCGCAATTTGGGAGACATACTCTAACCAAATCAATATTATGCTTCGACAACACTTTAAAATCTGCTTTTTTCAAAATTCCTGATGTTGGCTTAAAAACTACCAACTGAAAAAAAGTTAAAGCAATTTCACATTTAACCTCATCAGCAAAAGAAGGTATAAAGTCAAAGAAAATCCTTCTTTTAAAATCAGAATATGAATTCGTTTCACTAAATTCGTCTCTTGAAAAATTGGAAATCTCCACAGAAGAAGAAATAAGCATTCTTATTAACACAAAATCTTAACAAATTTTTATTCTCATTGTAAAACACCTATTTACATTACAATATAACGATCTTAAATAATCATCTTACAATATCAGTAGCTTTAACCCACGAATTGTGTTCATTACTAAATCCCAACCATTTAACTAAATGATGTAAAACACCTCTAATACGTCTAGATCTTATTATACGTTCAACTTTATAAATATCCCCCTTAAGCAACTGAAGTTCATTTGGATAAAAACCACCCTGTATAACGACATTATCATGCATATTTTGCAACTCGTAAGTTACAGTTGGAAGCGTATCCAATATTCTATTTACTTTGTAATACTGATTAGAAAATGTCTGTTTGTAACCTCTGTCAAACTTATTTTTCCATTTCTTTATACGAACAATTTGACCTACTTTAAATTTATTTTTTGTCTTCTTTGATCCTTTCAAATTCTTATCTATAATAGGAGCGATACGATTTTGCTCTATTCGACGAAAATAAGCTACATTTTCATCCTTCACTGCATCAGTAGGTAAATTATTAGCTAATCCCCTATGTGGTCTAGAATTATACGTCTTAACCAAATCTTGTAATACATCAATATATTTACTAGTCCCCTTTTCTGTCAAATATCTATAAATCAATATTTGTAAAGTTTGATTAACTCGTTCTACATAAACCGCTTTTCCCTCTGATGTAGGATGAAACATTTCAATATCATGATTACGTAACAATGTTCTTACAAGAGCATTCTTAAATTCTGTACCTTGATCTACGGTAATTTGCTTAGGTAATTCTGGCTGCCACTCTTCAATTAGTTCGCGAAATGCTTGAACTACCTCATTTGCTTGTTTTGACTTTAAAGGCTTCACCCAAACATATCTTGAAAAACAATCAATGCAAACAAGTAAAAAACGCACCCCTGAATTAAAACGATAAAATTCACTAATATCTAACAAATCGCACTGAATCTGTTGTCTGGGATATCTCACATTAATATAGGGATTATAGTTAGATCTCTTATAAGATCTGTGTAAAGGATATGAATAATTATAACTTAATATATCTTCATTAACATTATGTCTCTTCAATTCTGAAGCCAACTTTGACCGACTTGTAAATGCAATCGGATCCCCAGGTGTGACATAACGACGTAAAACATCATTTCTATTCATACTAATTCAACTGTTTAATTGTACTCGGAGCTCCAAAACTATTGCCTTTATTCATAAGCATTTGAAACTTGGCTTTTTTTTTCTTTTTCTTAGCACCTTTTTTAGTTACTTTTTTCTTATACTTCTTCTTTTTGTACTTTTTTTTCTTTAGCCAATTATGATGAGATTTTCCTTTACCTTTAACCACTTTCTTTGCCTTCTTTTTACCTTTCTTATATTTACCTCGTTTAGCCATTTTATTTAAACCAATGCCAATTTTTTTCAATGGAGTATTAGGAGTACTAATACATGCAATATAACCATTATTAAAAGGCATATTATTCCTTATCCTCCTCCTCCTCCTCCTTGTCGTCTTTCTTAGCCTTTGACAACTTCAATTTTATAGCCTTCGCAAATTTCTCACCTCTTGGTTGTTTTTCCGCTTTACGTTTGTTAGCCAAAATGTCAGTAATTGGTGGAACATCTTCATCCAAAGCAACTTTCACTTTAACTTCAGATTTTTCCCCTTCGCTATTCGGATTAGCAGCAATTCTACTTCTCTTTTGATTTCTTGTTTTAGGACTTTTTTTACTCTCCGTCACCTTTTCTTTTTCCTTTAACTTTGACTTCGACTTTGACTTGACCTTTTTCTCCTTCATTTCAGTCTTAATTTTTTCTTTAATAGCCTTCTTTCCTTTCCCTTTGCTTTTTCTTTTAATCGAAAATGATGAAGCATCACTTGGTATTGCAAACGGTCCCGTTCTATTCTTACCTTTTCCTTTACCCTTACCCTTTCTTACTGATGAAGATGTAAATGGTTCAGAACTTGATGTAGCAAATGGTCCTGTTCTATTCTTACCTTTACCCTTTCCCTTACCCTTTCCCTTACCCTTTTCCTTATCCTTCTTTTCAACCTCAACAACTGGTACATCATCAGAATCACTAGTTGTATCCACTGCCTCAGCCTGAGTCTCATTCAAATATTTTATTAACTTTTTATCAGCTTTACCAACAACAGCATTATACTCTGCAAATGCTTCCTTCCATGAAGGCGTTAATCTTTTAATCTTTTTCCTTATTTGTCTTTTTCTAATTCGACCAAATGGAGATGGAGGTTGTTTACGATATAATGACATTAAACGAAGATAATGTCTTTTGTAATTTTCAAGTTGAGCTTTTAATTGTTTAATTTCCTCAACATGTTTCTTATTTATTTTCTTTATCTCTTTCTCATCTGTTACCCCAACATCCTCAAGCCTAGTAATAGAATCTGTCTGTCCTTCTGCCGTCTGCTCAACCTCCTTTGTACGAATAGGTTCCTCTTGTTCAACTTGTCTTATTAAATCCTCACCGATTAAAGGCATTGGCATATCATCAAAATCTAAATCAGGAGGTATTGCCACATCTGCACCCAAAAACTCCTCCTGTTGTCCTTCCAAAGCCAATTGATCTCTCTCCAACTGTCTCTGATTTTCCATTTCTTCATAACGTCGAAATTGTTCTTCTTGCTCCAATAACTCATTAATAGGATTTGGCAGCAAAGGTGGATATAATTCCTCTGCCGTTGGCGTTTCCATTCTCCTTCCAAATCTACTTCTACTTCTACCTTCTAAAGGTGTAAAACGGTCTCTATAGCGTCTTCTACTTCTATCCCTTAATTGTGCTCTAAATTGATCGTCACTTGACTGTAAATTTGAACGATGTTGGTCTACCAATTGTTCGACTTGAATTCCACTCAGAAATGGATCATCAAATTCTTCCCATTCGATTGATTCAACATCATCATGTGTTAATTTAGGTACAATCTCTTGCAATAATTCATCTCTATCTTCAAACAGAACATCAGCAGCATTCGAATCTTGATCTGAATCTTCAGCTGTTAGAAACTGAGGATTGTCATCTAATTCATCCATTGCATAATCATCTTCTCCCAAATCAAATTCTTGCCCCCCCTGAATTTCAAACTCTTCTGTTTGAGTCTGTACATTTCGAGGCTTTACATCAGCCACAGTCTGTACATTTCGAGGCTTTACATCAGCCACACCCTCTCCAATAGCAATATCTTTAGGTTTCAAATCGGCCTTACCCTCACCTAAAGCAATACTTTGGGGTTTTAAAGCAGCTGCACCCTCTCCAATAACAATATCTTTAGGTTTCAAATCGGTCTTCTTAACCTCACCTACAGCAATAGTACGAGAATATAACTCAGCTGGTTCTTCACCAATAGCCACTTCACGCATTAATGAGTGATGTCTATCCCCACTTTCAGTACTTGTAGATCTAACTGGAGTTGATGTAGTTTCTCGCCTCCGAATTGGATCATCAGGCGGAGGAACGACAATATTAGGACGACTAGTAGATCCTTCATCAATACTAATATCTGTGTTTGGAATTTGTTGACCTGGATTAACAGACGAATCCACTGATATATTGATAGGATCAGAACTAGGTTCTGGCCTAGGTTCATTAATGTTATCATTATTAGCAAATGGGGTCGTTCTATTTTGTCTTGCTTTTCCCTTTCCCTTTCTTGGAGATGGATTATAATCACTTATATCAACAGTACCTTCACTGCCTTTCCCCCCTTTACTACCTCCTTTATCAATATATTTTATATTTACTTTTTTTAAAATATCATCTCTTGATAAAGCACTATTTCCTTGACAAAAATTATTTAATTGTCTAATATTAACACTATCAGCAGAATCGCGAATAGATTTATCCCAATGGGACAAACACTTTTCATATATATCTTTAGGAATAACAACCATTTCCTTAACACGCTCCCGAAATCGATCTGACAATAGTTGAGGCATTATAGAATAAGACTACAAACTTATATAAGCAATTTTATTTTTCGACAAGAATCTTAAATATTGGTATCAACATTGACAAAATAATAGAAATTAAATCATACGACTGACATAAACAACGTATTTTACTTTTTGATGTCAATCCCTGAAAAACAAATTTATACAAACATTGAAATTTTTTCTTCTTACACTTTTTTAAAACCCTTTGTATAAAAGCAACTTGATCTCTCGTTAACACTTTTTCAGCATTAAATATAACATTATACGCACATTCAGAAACAAAGTTCATTTCTCTCTTATCCAATTGATTTAACAAAGTTTTCATTTCCTTTGCTGATTTAATTTTAGCTAATCTCTGTAATTTTGGCATTATTCGAGCAATATATTTCTTTTGCTTCTTCTTAAAGCAACTTCTTTTCTTCTTTCTAATAACCATTTTTTATTTTACTAATCCAAATTTTCATCCAAATCAAAAATATACATTTTCATTGGCCACTCATCCAAACAAACACGACTCAAAATGCGAAACTTATTATCACTTACTTGGCGCACATCAATCCATAAATATGTATATAGTTCATTTGTAACTTTATTAAACAAATACATCAACTCTCTCCAACGTTCGGGCATAAACTGTTGAGCAAATCTTGAAAACGTGGACTTATCTGTCACGTTTCTAAATACTACTATATCTGAGGCATTCAATCTTATACTTCTACATATTCCTTGAACTTTACTATTCTTATCCGACTTTGGGAAAAAATCTTGCCATAACACTATAACAGAGGTCTTATTATTTCTTGAATATGTCGTAAATAAATCAACAATATCGCCACTCATTTGCGTCATATAATCATCGATAATAATCAAACAACCGAACTTGTCTTTATATTTATTTATTTTCTCCATATATTTCTCTTTTGTTGGCATTTCATTAATCCATTCTGTAACCATATGCTTATAAAAATCAAACGTAGTCGACCACGTATTATAATAATAAATCACTGTTTCAAACTGCTTTGAATTATCAAACATTTCACGAGCAAATTCAATAATCTTGAATAATCGATACGTTTTCCCCGTTCCTGTCGGGGCAACCATTACCATTCTCATCGGAGTTTCAAATTGATATTTATATCCATAATAAATTAAATCATTATTACAATTCTTTATGTCACTCATTTTTTAAATATCAGACACCTTAACCCGCAATTCCTTATCCAAACTTAAAGTCTTTGTATAAACATAGAAAACCAAAGCAACATATGACTCATTCAACGCTGGAAATTGTACTTTAACACCAAGATCTCCAAATTGGGGCTCATACAAATTATAATTATTATTGTAATCAGCTGTCAAATCGAATGCAAAAATAGAATAATCTTCTTTAAACTTCGTAGCTGTAATCAAAGACGCTTCTCTACTCTTTTTCGTATTCCGCAAAAAATGATCATAAGCTCTTAAACACTCGCCAAACTCCCATTCATTATAACCAACCTCAATTGTATGCTTATTCATAACTTGACCATCCAATGTCAATTCAAATCTTGACAAATCCAAATTTTCAAAAATAAATGGAGATTCAATATATCGTCCATTATAATTAGCAGTTTTCACAAACACAAAATAAATAGATTTCGGTAAAATACCGTGTGAAATGTCATGTTCTTCCCAATATTGGGAATTAGCCGGAATATGAAATGTGCGTGGAACAACATGTGGAAAATAATAATTAACTGGTTTTGTATTCCATTTAGTTAGAATAGATGAAGCCAATTCAGGTTTTAAAGTTACCACAGGAACAGCCAATCGCATTTTTTTAATTAAAACTCTTGGCTTAATATTTGCCACTGGAGTCAAACACAAAAATTCATCCGTATTCAAATCAAAAATTAATGACATACTAATATTTGGTGGAAAACTCTTATGTTGGCTTAAAAAGTCCAAATGTAATGGTACAGAAAAAAACATAGGATTATTTTCCATAAACACTGTTTTCCTAAGCCAAACATTATCTAATCTAGTTTGATGTCTATCTACTGTACCATCATTCTTATACAATGTCGGTTTCTTATCTTCATTAGCAGCCAGTGAACCAAAATCTTTCCATATATCATCATCTTGGTAAACACCAGGTCTATCAAAATATCCCAACTTAGGATATAAATATGTAGTATTATTATCAGCCGTATTTTCCATCAATGTCTCCAAATATGCCTTATATGCATACTGAGTTTGTGACAACTCTGGCACATCCAAATGATTAAACTTAACACGAATGTTACTAAAAATACTTGATGCTGGTAAAGGAACAATTGACGCATCGTGTTCCGATCCCAAATCATCAAACGTGCCATCTTCTAATTTAACATCATATTTCAACTCCAATTCCAAACGCATTTGATCCATTTGCATAAACTGTGTGCCATTACCAGTAATCAAAATTTCAAATGGTCCCCTCTCCGCATCCATATGTTGCGGATAAAAATAGCGCACATCTTGCGCAACAACTTGGTTACTATATCTTGGTTCGCTGAACAAATCATACTCTGAAGTCCTCAAAGTAGTCGAATCCAATTTACTCGAAGAAAATCCAGCTGCACCCGTTATTTCCATTTTATAATAAAAAGAAGCCAATATCAACACACTACTTAAAATCAAAAATAACTCAACATAAACCATTCTTAAATAGCTTTTATTCCTCTCTTCTTGAATAAGTCACCCTTCTCCATTCTTCCACATGACTAATTACAGACAAAGTAAAATTTAAAAACTCTTCTAAAATCATACACCGATCCAAATGAGTTTGATCTCTCAGATAATGCATACAAAATATTCTTAACTTTACAGACCGAGTAGTTAGATATCTTATCAACCTCCTTTGTGTATATATAAAATTATTACATCGCAAATGATTAATACGATAATTTTTTATAATTGACAATTTGTTTTCGAAAGATTCTTTTATAAATTGAATGTCACTATAAGATCTGCAAAAACGAATATCTTTACAACGTAACAAAAAGGCATATATAAATTTAAATCTATTGACCAATCTCACATCATCAATACATGTCACATCTAATTGAAAACATTCAAAGTCCATAACCGGGAAAGTAAACATATCCATAGTATATAATAGGTCAACAATATATAACGTCACTAATCGAATATCATCAACACTCAAAGGATAGTATCTTCGCACTTCTCTTGCATCCATTGTTCGCAACCTTTTTTCTTGTTTTCAAACAATTAATAAATTCCAATGTCTTTTTTTGAACCAGTTCTTTCAAATTTGCGGCGATAGAAATCCAACAAATTAGGGACATCCTTCTTGTCAACAGAAAATTTTTTCATGTATCTCGTGCAATAGTGCATTTTCATGTTTTTATAAAAATACCGTATGATGTAAAACACAATATTCAACCGCTGATCGAAATTTTCGGGACGAGATGGAATGGAACGTATTACCAGATCGAGACCGCCGCGTTTCATCAGTTTATCTATTGAAGCTTTATTTTGATTTTTATATTTTGAATTCAAACTTGGAGTCGGGCTGAAGTATTTTTTGTTGCACCTTTCTAACATCAACAATAAGCTATGAAGATGAAAAGAGAAATGACGCACACCAATTAATGCAATTGTCTTCCGGTTATTGTAATATTCTTCTAGCGCGTAAAGCCTATTCTTCAACAAAATTAACCTTCCTCTCTTGATCATTTGCATTGGTAGTTGGTAACGACGAGAATGAAACAGCCAATCAGATTCATCCTGCACCGTTTCAAACGACAAACCCTCCGCCAACCTCATATCATTTTCATTCCTAACTTCTTCATCATGATCATCAAACTCCTGGTCTTCATCCTCTCCATATCCCAGATCCTCGTCGTCATCTTGATTGTCGACCTGATTAACAACTTCCGCCACAACCTCAGCAACAAATGCCTCAACAACATTATCAACAGGAAGATCTTCATCCACAACATCGACTTCAACTTCTTCACCAACTGCAATATCAGGAATATTGAAATCTTCCTCCACAACATTGACTGCCATATCTGATTTATGGTTTAAGAGTGAGGAAAAAACCCTTCAACAACCTTTACATTGCACAACTCTAATAAAAGAGTTTTCAAAATAGTATTAGAACGCCACATTCGTTCAGCTGATTGGACATTCTTCTTTGACGAAAACACCGTCAAATATTCTGACAAATCAGAGAAAGGAATTGTACACTTTCGCCGATCGACAAAATTAAATCCCAATTCCTCTCCATATAAGCGCTCTATATTTTGTACCTCTCTTCTTAATACAATCTCTAACGCCTCAATACCCTTTAAATCCAAATATGAAAACAAATTGCCTAATCTCAAATACAATTTCAATTTTAAAAATAAAAGCGTACTTTTCTCAACTGTAAAAACTTCTCGATCAAAAAGTAATTTCTTTGTACTTACATCAAATAAAGTACGACTACCAAAACTAATAATGGTATTATGAGACATCTCGAGCCATTAATGGTAAATCATATGCTTGCACATGACCCAATGCAATATCAATTAATCTTTTTATATGAAGTAAATAATTTCGAACTTTTAAAACCCGCATAGGAAAAGACATGCCAAAAAGAGTATACTGTAAACTAGCGCCATCTGTTATATTAGCACCTAAATTTAGCGCATTTGCATTACATTCTCTTTCTAAGGAAAGAACATAATCGCGGAACATTATTCTCCCAACCTCTCCCGATTGTATATCATTGTCCAAACACAAACGGCGTATTGCATAACCTGCAATAAAAAAGTCAAGACTAGATAACTGAAGATCAATGAAATTGCGCACTCCGGACAAATCATTCTGACTAAAATCTTGTAATTCACTCGCAATTACATGCCACTTCCACAATACATCCTGCAAATGACTTATGCAAGAATCTTCAAAGATTCCATTTGTAAATTTAATATCAGTAAATTTAATCGTCCAATCAATCACCTCAATCACAAGTACTTCATTCTCTTGGTGAATATAATAAGTCATTTCAATCAGCTTCAAAAAGAGGCAGAAATATAAACGACATAGTTCTAATCTCAGATGTATGTCCAAACAAATTCACTACACATTCATCATAAAAATGTGCAACTTTTCTTCGCATGAACTCAAGAAAATTTTGTTCAGTATTTAAATCTGAAAAATAAAAAACAAAATATAAAAAGCAATCTTCTTGACATTGAAAGCAACAAACAAGTTTATAACTTATAAATCGCTGTTCTAAATTGGCACGATGAAACAGTTTCCAAACATATCTTGCAATTGAATATGTCATTGGAGAAAATGCATTAAAACTGAAATAAGTCCTCGTTGCCTTATTACTAATGCAAACTCGACAAGTTGTAGCCACTTTTGTGAAGTCAGATCTTGATACTTCATAATGATAGAATCCGTATAAATCAAAATCCTGCCTACAAGTCACATTAGCTTCAAGAGAAGTCGACCACTCAATATCCTCATTCACATTTGATTTGTATTTTTTACGTCCTTTAATCTTTGATAAAGCACAATTATCAGATTTAATATAATCAGCCTCCAATTCTGCAAAATTGATTCCCATTGCTAAGACATATTCAACAAAACTAAAATCAATTTACAAAATGCAACCAGCCGCAAATATGATAGCGTACTAACACATGCAAATTACATTTATCAATAACAACATTTACATTATAAATCTTATTCATACATTGCGAAACAAATCCATACTTAAAAGCGTTCGCAAATCCACGCCAGAGCGACGCCATTTTTTTAGCGTTATCATATCGTCTTATTTACTGCATCACGCAACCTCAATTTTAGGACCTGTGTATAAATAAACACTTATACAGTTCCGTCTGCACCCGCTTGGAGTAATTTTCGATTGAAACGACATCTGGATTTGAAATATGTACTAAATACGTATAACATAAAATCATTACTTCATGTTTCTTCCGCTAGATGTCGCTACTATCGCTATCACCATACGAGGAAATTTTATGTTCTATTAATTTGCCCAGTTACAGACCCGCCGCAGGTGAAAAAAGACGTAAAAAATTTGAACACAAAAAAGACATTTTTTGGGAACACTTATGTAACAAGAATAAACCAATGGTATACCTGGATTAGTCACATGACCTTAATACTCAAATATGATTGGCTTTAAAGTAGTGTCGGCAGATAATATCCTTCGTTTGCCCAATTTTCAAGTATTAGTATACAACA
>JAAUYK010120862.1_pt1 | contig 16162 bp, 9 predicted proteins | sample 7278021 | NCBI WGS metagenome assembly JAAUYK01 (sample SAMN14350223, study PRJNA611818) | marine sediment metagenome | isolation source: surface marine sediment (1.8m) | place: French Polynesia: Moorea | collected 2018-08
AGACGGACGAGTTTTGAAGAGAAGACAAATCCAGCCAGACGGTCGAAGAAAGGATTGAGAGTTGAGCAGTGGCCGGCCGATCGACGGTTGGGTGGAATGCGATTGCAAATAGACCGAGCCGACCGATTGACCCACAGACAGACAGACAGACAGACAGACAGACAAGAAGCGCCATCAGACAGGACGTACATACGGCCGGGTACGGGACAAAATGCTGGAATTCCGGGATTATTTCACAAAAGGCGAACTGATTATTCTCCGAGCGAGCTTGGGAACAAAAGAGTTGAGTGTGGCAAGGTATACGTTTGTAACGTAAGATTGGGGTAGAAACCGACACGACGTGTTTGTTGTTTGAATTTACGTCACACCAGCAGGTAGGTCGATTCCCCTTTCCCGTCTCCTTTCTCCGCTTTACGTATCCTCGGGCCAAATACGGCAGTCGGAAGGGTTCTTGTGTAAGGCCTATCTATGTACTACATTTATAGAGAAACACTTCGATCATCAAAATCATCACAGAACTTACAACAGAAGAGAGCCAAAATTCTGGTGGGATGATAGGACTCAACTACGCATTAGAGAGGTCCAAGTGCCCATGTTTTCCATGAATATTACGCGAACTTTAGGACTTACTTCGCTAATTTCGCATTATCTCAAAATATTTGGTTTGACTCTGTAACCCCTAGCTCTGAGGGTACGGCGCGCGTACGCGTACGTGTTTGTACGGGAAGCGGCCATAGCGGAAGGAAGGAAGGAAGGAAGGAAGGAAGTAGGTGTGATGGCGCTCGTTCTGACTCTCTCTTTCTCTCCTCTTCCGCCCGCGCAGCCATCTCATCTCCGGACGTATCTGTGCGTGAGTGCAAATGATGCCAAGTAAATCAGAGTTGTCAGTTTAAGAGAGCAGAGCAGAGGAAATTCCCATCACGCAGTTTAATTTTCCCTTACAAACCTGATAAATCCAGGACTGAAATATTTTTTGTCAATTGGGTCGGTCTTAATTCTGGCCAAAATACGGACGGGCAGGCGTGGCGGGCGTCGGCGACATTCATCTAAATTCTCGCCACACCCGTACGCGTACGCTTACGGTGGACACACCACGCCTCGCCTCGCCTCGCCTCTATCGCTCGCTGACTTCCATGCATTTTTACCGAGAGGGATCGAGGGCGGCAGAGGCAGCAAGGAATTAAAATGTCCGACCGACCGACCGGCCGTGCGTCGAGCTGACCGGATCAAGCTACGTCCGGCCGCCCCGGGTGCCTCAGGGATAATTAAAGTCCCCTCATAGCCAACAGGCAGAGAGAGAGAGAGAGAGAGAGAGTTTCTCGCTGAATTGTTAAGTAGAAGAACTCATTCATTCGATATGTCGGCAAGCCTAGCTCACTCAGCTAGCTCCGTTCGTTCGAGGAACCTCCCCCGAAAGCCAGTGGCTTGAGCGATCGATCGAACGTCTAGCTAGCTCGCCTTATCTTGCTTATTCTGTTTCTGTGCCTGGCCGCCTGCCTGCGACGTGTCGGAGCGACTAAATCCCCAAAAGAGTGAGTGAGCGCGTGTACGTAATAAGATCCGAAGAGGGCGTACGTACGTTGCGTTGAGTTAAGGGCAGCCAGCCGGCAGGCGTACGTCGATTGAATGTGAAACATTCTGCAATTAACAGCAAGCTGGCGAGGTCTAATCAATCCTAACTAAGTAAATATAAAGTAGTCTACGAATAGTTTACAAAACTTGTTGATATTGACCAAGGCAGAATTAACTCTACGTAGATTTGCAGAGTCTGGACTCTCTCTTGTTCTTCTTTGCCCTTTTATAAGACAGACCCTTCGTTATGCTTAAGAGAATAAAATAAACTTGTTTGTACCATGGGCGACGCCTTTTGATCTGCTGCTACAGTATCCCATTGCTCGTTTGTTCGGCATGTCTGCGACTTGCAAAAGAAAATAGAAACTCCCCCCTGCGGGAATGAAAAAGGAGGCCAGAACGCGCGGCGCGGAATCCGTACGGCTACGCTACGTTGGGTCGGAGTTTCCATGCTTGCGTTACGACCTCGTAATACGAACCACAAATGCTTCTGCTTCGACGGCGGCGGCGGCTTGACAGACGTACAACTACAAGCTAGCTAGACCTCTAGTAGCTCGTGCATGCAAGGAGCAACAGTTTACTTTGCTGCTCGTGCGCTCGTTCCGATAAGGGCAATACGTCCAGGCGAGGCGTCCCGACGCTCGCTCACTCGCATGGTACGATAACCCCAGCAGGCTGGCTCTCATCACATGATTCATTAATGCGTGTCACTAAGAAGAAAGGGGCCATAACTAACTCCATGCAGCACAGACTACAGTACGTACAGCACGTAGTTCGTAGTAGCTGGCTGCCGACTAGCTAGCTCTGTCCGTCCGTTCCTTCCTTTGCACGTCATTTTCAGAAGCAGCCAGAAGCCACCAGTGTCGTCGTTTTATTCCCATGGGCGTCGTGGCCGAGTCAGACCGCAGCTCGCTTGCCGGACGGACGGACGGACGGACGGACGGACGGCCCAAGAGCCAAGAGAAATGTTACACGCAACAATGCAATGGCAGCCGTATACGAGCAGGCAGGCAGACAAACAGACAGACGTATATATACTCGTACAATTGACTCCAAACGCACGGTGTTTATAAAGTTCTTAGCAACTATAGGAGGCCTCCCAACAACTAGCTACAAGCCGTGGGTGTGCACAATCGATTTAGACCGCTCCGGTATCCTATTTGAACTTCCTTCTGCGTACCTAGCCTTTTTCACAATTAGGACGACTGAAAGATAAGAGAAGCGTTGGATGGTTGTGCGGCTGCGCATAATGTGATTCCATTGTTTGGTATTGAGAAGCTACGTAAACTCCGGTTCTCCCTTTTTTCCTCAATTTCCCCAGTCGTTCTTTGCGACGCGAGCGCGAACTGACTTTTTTAATAATCGTTGGCTACGTAGCTCTCCACATGCGTGTAGTGTACCCGGCCGGCCGGCGCCGGCCACCACTCCCTTAATTCTTTTGCATGTCGTGCGCACTACATAGTCTGACAGTCCCCTTGCACTGGAGAAGACGGCTCGCTCGCTCGCTCGACCCTTCCCCACGAAAGTACAGCATACTCTGCTGCTCGTACGTGGTAAGAAATAGATGAGCTTGTTCGTTCCTTGGGCTAGCTAGAGCACACACTCATTCATTCGTTTCTGTTTGTTGCATGTACGCGTAGCTAGGTGCATGTAGTATGTTCTGCGGTCTCTCGCTACAAGGATTTCCCCAGAGTCCTCTTTAGTCAGGGAGCAATAACATTGTCGTAGAAGCCGCACACGTACGTCTCGTCTCGTCTGCGCATAACATCGAAGCTAGCCAGGCCAGCCCAATTAGGAACCTCAGTATCCGAGACATTTTCAACTTTCAACCAGGTCGCGATCGGTCGGTCGATCGATGGAACAACGAAGATCTAAAAATTGCATCAGTGACTGGCCGACCGCGGCCGGATGTGTTTCTTCCTGTCGTCGATCGGCGTCGCGTCGTTACCGGCCGGCCAGCGGCCACCTTGCATCGCAGCCGATCGACTGGCTGGCTGGCTGGCTGGCTGGCTGGCATGGCATGGCATCATCTGCTCCGCTGCTGGCCGGTTGCATGGTTGGCAAGCTGGCTGGATTCTGTACGCCCATCCGTCCTGGCTGTTGTTGACCTCTTAAGATTAAGGGTGGCCAAAACAAAGACGGACACGGATTGTGAATTTTCGCAAGAATGCTTTCCTTTCCATCTCTAGGACTTTTAATTAGAGTTAACGTTCGCACTATTTTAGAGGCCGAGTGCTGTACTAAATCGATTCCATGACGATGGAATTCGAACTGATGAGGGAGGCTGCGGCGGGAGCATCTTTTCTTTTCGCCGTCTGTTCGTCCGTCCGTCCGTCCGTCCGTCCGCGTCCGTCCGTGGGTCCTCTCCTTTCTTTCCTTCTTCTTCGGTCGGTCGGTCGGTCGGTCGGTCAGTTGTTAATTTCCCAAACTCGTCCGGTGTCCTAGACAGGCGGCCAGACAGAAAAAGAAACGAAAAGAGAAGAGACGGCGCATTGTGGGCGATGCCGCCTGCCAGCCAGGTAGATCGACCCAATCATTGGTTGCCGTCTGACCGACTGAAGACCGACCGACCGACCGACCAACGAAAAGTACGAACTGACGCTTGCTCGCTCCTTCCTTTTGACTGACCTGACCGGCTGTCGATCGCACCTAAAATAGCCTCACCGTCGCCACCGCCATTCTTGCATCTTGCAGCCGCTCATTCACTGAATTTGAGCGTTCTGTCCAAGCTAGCTTCTTCAATGCTCGCTGCTCAGGTCTCAAGGTCGATTGCATTGGCGGACGGACGGAGCTAGGCATGTGGACCGCCGCGCCGCGTCGCCCCGTTCTGCAGCTGGCTGACGATGCACCGCGCCAGATCCTAATTGCCAATGGCAACCGTCCTACGTACAGCTAGCTAGGATATACGTACGTACTTCCCTTCTAGTAATTTGCTTTTAATTTCACACCTCTAATGTCATCCTTCCCTGTGGGCGAATACGTAATTCACGTGAACCATGCTTATTTATGCCTTTTGTCAAATGGGCTAGTATGCCCAAACGTGAGGTGTACGTATTAATGTCCTGTTAGCCAGAAAAACATTATTACCCGTGCTTTATGGTCGTAAATCTCCTAGCTACCAAGAATAGACCGAGCTCGGCCACAGCAGCTAGCCGTGCAGGAGCGAGCGAGCGAGCAAAGACCATTGTGCTACCTGCTACTATTCTACCTAACGAGGGAAGGAGCGAGGAATGTCTATTTCTCCCATGCAGCCCTCAGCATCCGGCGGCGCAGACTATCCCATATCCAAGACACTCGTTCAGACCAGTAACCATCCTGCCGCTCCGCTGACCACCTGACACCCACCGACCGACCGACCGGCCCTCCTCCTCTTTTTCACATCATCTTGTGTGAGCATAAGAAACCACAATTGCGTGACAGGAAATGGCCGACCGACCGGCGCGGCGCGGCGCTCCTTAAACAATGAGTTTCAACAGCATCCGCTCAAGCAGGGGGCTCAAGTACCAACGGTACGTAGAATATGGCAGTAAACGTACACGTCCAGTATACCCATGATGTGGTGAACATGTTCATAATACACCACGCCCTAGCCCAGGCATTTAGTACATATGTGCAGTACATATATCTGCATTGGGTCCTGACTGTGTGTACACATCCATTTTGATCTTGTGGGCGCATACGAGGAGCAAGATCGAATTATCCGAGGCTGGCTGGGCCCCCGTCACAAGGAACGAACGTTCTCTTCTTCTTCATTCTTCTCAGGCAGTAGCTCTCTTTTCAGCATCTCCCGTCCCGTCCCGTCCCATCTGCTTCATTTCATTCTCTCTCTGTCTCTCCGATGAGCAAGAGAAGACGTATCGGACCGACCGACTTTTAAGCAGATGGGTCGGTCGGTCGGTCGGGCCATCCAGCTGTTATGGCTTTGCTTCTGGCTCCCGGCGGCTCGTCTGCTCAGCTAGCTGTGTGGTCTGTCTAATTCGAGGCAGTTAATTTGTCCCATGGTTGGTCGCGGACGGACGGCTACTACTAGATACGCGTTGAAAACGGCTATTTGGTACTTGCACAGTTTCCTTGGCTTTTCTATATGCATTTGTGTATGTATAGGGCTGAGCGAAAAAAAAACCAATTTAAATTTCAAAAGATACAGCATGCGTAGATCAACTACTATATACTAGAAGTCAACGTTAGCGTGCGTACGTACTCACTAATTTCCCCACTCTTTTCTTTTCTCTTCGAAGAACAAACTGTCCATCGGTCGAATTGGTCCTCAATTGGGACTCATTGCCTAGCCGCCCGCCATTGGAAGAGAAGAGAAGACAGGCTCGATCGGAGGAGCTTCCTTCCTCCACTGTGACGGCGCGACGGCGGCGGAGGCGCTTGTTGACTTAAGTTGAGCCTCAGCTAGCCTAGCCTTCCCCTGCCCTGCTCTAGCTGACAAGACGACATCCTTATTAAGACAACGACGACTAACTGCTGCGGTGGAGGATCGAGAGGACCGACTGAATGCCTGCTGGCCGGCCGGGTGCATGGCTTCTGTACTGTACTGTAGAAGCAACGAGCAAGAGAGTTTGGCCGGGTGGCCACGCCGGGCCAGCAAAACGGACAGACGGAAGGAGCTAGTTGTAGACGTACTCAAAGTGATAGAGAGGAGCTCCAGTCAATGTGAGCGAGCGAGGGACGTTAGGGACAAATCAAGACATCCGTTTGACGCTCCAGTCGTATGCTCATACAGCTCTAGGAAATGATTGAACTAAGTGGAGTCTCTTTTTCATTGCCACCCTCGTTATCCGCCTATCATAATAAAAGGTGGAAAACGACCGACCGACGAGCTCGATCCAGCCCAGCCGGCTTGCTAGGTAGGGATTTCGCCCTCGTAATACTTAGAATTTTCTTTTAGAGCTCCGCGTCCGGGCTCCAGGAGCACTCTTGGGGCTTTCCAACCAACTTGGGAGATAATTGTGTAATTGATTTTTCTGCTTGTATAAAATGTACTACAAACCACTTAACCACTTAATAATGTCATTACCAACTTGTGCATTACTGGAAGATAGAATAACAAACGAATAAAAAACTCCGCCGCGTTATACTCCTAAATGAGTAGCTAGAGCATTTTCCTGGGTATAACACTTACTAAATTAAACCCTAAGTAATGACAGTCAGGAGCAGCCTCAGGTCTATGAGGTCATTTTCTCTTGTTCTTACTCTGATGGCACCTTATCCCATCGCAGCAAATTTTTCTCCCTCTCTGTTCACGTCTCTCTAGCTGCATGCCCGTCCTTCCGTCCGTCCGTCGAGTTGGCCAAACATCTGCCGCAGCCGTCGCTTACGTCGCCCATTCAGATGAACTAGGAACGAAGGGAATGGAAGGGAATGGAGCGTACGTCTGGAACTCTTCTTAAGCGGCGAGCTACGTGAATCCATCTGCCGCTGCCGCTGCCGCCGCCGTCGCGCCGGTTGCTATAGCTCCATCCATGCTTGAACCAAGCACAATCTGTTGACTTACATCTGTATGTAATGGGTGAGGCATATGTAGTATATCCAGATGAAAAAGGAGAGAGAGAGAGAGAGAGAGAGAGAAAAGAAAGAGAGAGAGGAGAGAGAGAGAGATCGCTTCCTCCTAGCTTTCTTGACTTAATTACTCGATCGACTGATCGAGCAGCTTAAGTCAATTTTGTAGAGGGAGGGAGGGAAGCTGAATACCCCAGTCGTCATCAATCCATCCATCTTATCTTTTTTTAAACAGTTGAAACTTTCCTTTCGATCCCTCTCCAGCCCGGCCCTTCCACGTTTGAGCATTACGCGTTAATCCAGATGGCTCATTCGTTCGATCCTTCTTTCAAGTGACACGTTCGTTAGCACGCCGCCCAGGATGTCATTCGTTATTCTAGCCGGATAGCTTAGCGCCGTAATTACGTAGATTTGGCTTCGTCTTCTTCTTTCTGGCGCGCAGATAGATCGACTGCAAGCAAGGCGAGTTTAATATGATGACGGAGACGAAACGATCCTTCCTTCGGAGCGAGGGATCGACGGACGGACGGACGCGGACGGAGGGAGGGAGGGACGCCCTCCCTAACCGACTTGGAAGTCGCTGCCCGCTCCGACACCGGACACGGCGCGCCTTTTCTTGCTGAATAATGCCGAAAACAAGAGGGATGCAGAGACAGTCAGACAGACAGATCGGGTTTCGTGCAGCAACCGGAAGCAAATAATCAAGAAGCAAATCCGCGGAGTGGCGGACAATCGAAAAGACTTTGCAACTACTACAGTACTGCATCACGTATTCATAGGCGCTATAATTACTTGTGTAATGATATCGCTTTAAAGTTACGCATTTTTCTTGCCTTCTATCTCCTTCCTTCTTTGCTTTCTTCCTTTCTTTCTTACAAAGGCGAAGCGACGAAAAGTCTGGGAGGGCGTTCGACCGCCCGACCGACCGGATGTCAGTCGTTCGAGAAGGAGAGGATCGAGAGACGGGCGGTAGGTAGGTAGGTAGGTAGGTAGGGCTCCAAGAGGAAACCGTTGGATAAATTAACGCATCTTTTGTACCTTGGGATGATGTCTGCTACTACTTCTCTCTCTCTCTCTCTCTCTCCATCCGCCAGCCACCTTGCCCTGGACGAGCGAGATCTTATCCCCAGAATTTGCCCCTAGATACTAGCTGCCTAGCTGCCACCTGCCCGCCCAATCTACGCAAGGAATAAAGCGCCGCCCGCCGAGGTCATCATCTACAGTTCGGTGTCGTTCGTTCGTTCGTCCGTCCAGTCAATGCAATGAAGTTTTAATTGAGTTGGCCTGATTTTTTTACCAAAAACACCTGGGTACATCAGGTGGTCTAGCTTCCGATTGCTTTGGTCGGAGGGGCCGCGCGCCGCGCCGCGCCGCGCCGCGCCGGGTGAGTGTGTAACTATGTACATAACTATTCGTTTATCGACTGAATTCTGGCCTGCTTGTCTACTAGTTGAGTCTATCGGACGGACGGCGGACGAATGCGAATCCTGCTTTTTCGAAGTCCGTCCATCCGTCGTCCTCCGGACGGACGTCGGCACTTGCGCCGTCTCTGCGCCTGCATAAGAGTCTGCGACGCGACGCGACGCGACCGTCGATCCTGCCGAACGTGCAGCTAGCAGCTCAATGACCTCATTACGACAAAAACTACGCTAAACCGAGAAGCAAAATGTGCGCGTATATGTGTTCAGCACGCGCTTGATTGCCCCAATGACGACTCCAGCAATGTCTAGCTAAATCCCTTCCTGCGTGCATCTTGGGTTCATTGCGGCATACTAAATTTCCGTGAAAGGCCAGGCCAAGGCTGCTAGAGAGGTGGATGGATGTGCGAGTTTAACGTAGAATATGTATGTCCACAAGACACTTCTAGCATATTTTTTTCAGGAGCTAGATTTCAGGGGATGACTACAACTTTTACCAGATATCAGGCTAGCGAGTACGTTGGAAGTATACTAATAGCTGAATATAAGGCAAATATTTTACTACGATGGAGCACGGCGTTATACGTATCTAGGTCTTGAGCCGGCTGGTATATGTAGTACCTACGTGTATCCACTGCATGAACTCTTAAAAAGGCACACAAGTGTTTTGTTCGAGCGAGCGCACTAGTACTGACTATAGCTCGAAAGACCGGCCCGGCCGTCATCACATTTGAGGCATCCTTGCTCTCATTATACGTACGACATAGCCCGCTATTCTCAATACTCACCACATGCACAACGGGTCATTATTCTAGTGTCGAACGTTAACGCTATTGATCCGTTAATACGTGCAAGAACGTATGTAATCTCCTTTATTTGTGCTACTCATTATTTTTCCTTAATGAAATATATGCTAATTAAAATAGCCTTCGTTCCATGCTCGTTGCAATATCTGCTAAGAATTAATAGTCATAGGGTCGACCACACAGTACGTACGGTACTCTCTTCCCTTAATCACGCTTGCTCAGACTCATTAACATTACAGCCGCGTGCGGGGAAGATCCTAATTACGTTTGAGCATCGATCTGGCTTCACGTGCGTCTGTCGATCACGTATTCTCTCTTCTACTTAGTACACGCACTGCAATATGCCTTAAATGATCTAGTGCACATGTGCAGTACGTACCACTCCGCTTGCTTGAAGACGAAGGCAGCGATGTACTCTTTTCGTTCGCTTCTTACTGGAGCGAAACTGACGAAGTTCTACCTGTGCTCTGCAGAAACCGCAGGCGGCAACGTAAGACAGCAAGGATCGAAGCAAATGCAGACGTGCGTAAGAAAGAAGACCGAGAGCCGAATGATAATATGTTGGATTATTCTGCCAACCAGGGTGTGATGACGAAACGCATCTAGTATAATGCTCAGTCGGGAAAACACCTAGGTATGCACATATACGAGTACGTATGCCGCGCTGTCGCTTTTCCTCAATTCTTCGTTTGTTTCTTGGTTGGTTGGTTGGTTGGTTTGCTCCGGCAATTGTGTTAAACGCGGCGAAGACGCACCGTACGTATGGTTATGCTTTTGAACGAGTCCATCTGCCTGCTCCTTGCGATGGATGTTGCGCTTACTACGGAGTACGGACGGCTCGTGGCACCATAACCATGACCAAGTCAGTCCTTCAGTCGGCATGGATGGATCCCGTAGCTAGGCGACGAAGGCACTCGTCCGTCCGTCCGCCGTCAACTGTTCCCTATCTTTCACGCGCCAATAAGCAAGTGGCTGTACGTCGCCACAAGAAATAGACAAGACAGCTAGCTACGTACGCGTTCGTATAGCTAGGCAGCGAAGCGTGCGTGGATAATGCGCTTTAACTCTCCATCCAGCTGGATACCTATCTTCCTAGGTGCGTTCGTTGTCTGGGAGGGAGCACTGATGGCAGTTTGTAGCAATGCATTAAATAAGATCTATACAGGCAGGCATCGGAGAGGGCGCGCATCATTGTAGGAAATCCCCGCGCTACGGATATACTCGTACAAACGCGTACGTACTAGAGTGACTGGGGTCGCGCACCAACCAAGTACAAGTACTAACTACACTGCATGCGGGTAAGGAGTTGGATTGGAGTGCTTGTGGAAACGACGATGAATGAGCGACCGGCCGTTACGTACGTACATCCCTAGCCATCCGTCATTTATGCAGCTAGGAGAAATAGAGTCAACGCTCGATCAGTGCACCCGCTCGAATGACGCCGCCACGCAACTATAGTTACTAACTTATACACATAGTACGTACAGGTAGAATGGCTTCTGGTCGTCTGTTTTCTCTCGTCCGGCCTACGTACGCACACACTCAGTCACGATCGAGCGTGTCTTTTTCTTCTCCAAGCTCCGTACGGCGGCGCTCGCTAGTTCAGGCGCACGTACGTAGTCTGTCTGTCTGTCTATGTGTCGGAGCGAGCAAGCAGCTAGGGTGTCGCCATCATCCTAGCCAGCCAGCCAACCGGCCCGGCCAGCGGGATGGACCTGGTTTCGCATTTGGCTCCTTTCACTTTTTCTTTTCGATCCTCACTCGCCTGGCCTGCTTCACTGCATGCGCCGTAGATACATAGATAGCGGCATGTTGCATATTTCGCGAATAAAATTCCACTACTTGTTTAATGCCCAAATTTGATGAGATGGCGAGTCGATCGGCTACGATTTAGACATCGTAGCAGAAATCTACTAAGAAGACATATTAATTCGTTGTATCTTAGGCTAGGCTCCTACTCGCAATTTGCGTTCTGGCCCCGCTCGCTCGTACGTTTCATGATCGAATCGGACTCCGGCGCGGCGGTTCTAATAACTGTGTACGGATCGACGAACGTGCTAAATGAGAAAAAGGTCTTTCTGTCCGACGGGGCAGCGAGTCGGCGGCTAGGGCGAGGCGAGCATATGTCACGTTCCGCTTCGAGTGAAAGTAGCTCGCTCTGCTTTTCGCTTCAGCGATCGAAGTAGGAACGAACGCGGCGCGGCCTCAGTGGTCACCAGAAGTATTGCCAGATTTTACCATATGTGTAAAGTGCTGCATGTAGGTAGGTCCCTTGTCACCACGGGATATTTATTTACGTACAATGTTGAAAACGATTTCGACGATCAGGCTGCCAGGACTCTGACTCAGAAAGAAGAGATTGAGTCGGCGGTGCGAGACCAAAGGACGGACGGCCGAACAAACGCGAATGTCTTACGCCGCTGATTTTGGACGTTCGTCGCGTCGCGTCGCCTCGCGTGGCGCTACTTGCCGCGGCCGGTCCGGCGCGGCGGTCGAGCAGGCGGGCGGGCGGGCGGCCCCGTGCCCGTCCCGCCCTCAGCCTAGACTTTTACTTTTGCTGTCCGCTTCAACGCGCCAAGGATCCTCCTGATCATGCAGCTAGCTAGCTAGCAGTCTTCCTATTTCTACTTCTTTCTTGTACACAGTCAGTATGCCTGTCGCTGTCCTTGCTTGATGGCTGGAACAAACCATTGCGCGATCTCAAGTTGTGTGTCGTATTTAGCTACGTGCCCGCGATTTAGTTTACGCATGACTTCCTTCCCGATTTCAGGTCGATCGTCGTCACTGTCCGTAATTATGTCTCCCTAGCCAGCTTATGATGCAACCCAGGCGGACGGACACAAATGTAGTGAGTGTGCCAACGCCCTTTCTCGATTGTGTGTACGTACGAGTAGTAGCTAGCTAGGTACACGTAGATATCTTATTGCCTGGCCGGATCGAGCGATGCGTGATTGCTCAGCTACACCCACACGTACGATATGGCTGCTACATTTTTGTAGACGCGGAACGCGCTATTGAACAAAATTACGAACATCCAAGGTAGAGACTAACGCAAAAGGAAGGCATCTAAACCGTAATTCGAAGACAGCAACGAATGAGCTAGGACGGAAGGATAAGCAACATTGTTGCTTTTGCCAAAGTTAACGATATTTAGTCAATTATTATTTTTACACTTTTGACGAAATCCTTCAACGAGACCGGGGTGCAGGGTTCCTTCCTTTTCTTCGCGAATGGTGGATTGTATTTATTTAATTGCTTCTGTAACGGCTTCGTATCCGTTTGCGCCTCTCCCTTGCTTCAGCTCGGCTCTCTTCCCTTCTCTTAATTCTAGCTCACTTTGCTTCCTAGCTAGCTTCTCCTCCGCCGATCTCGATCGCATCTGCCGTCTGCGCGCGGGTACAGTACGTTCTATGGCTATAGCTTGCTTTGCTCGGCGCGCATAATACACACAAAGAGTGACTGCCTGGCCGGCCGGCTGGTTGCCGCTGCATGTGGACCGCTGCCTCCGTTTGAGCGAGTGAGTGAGTGAGTGGCACAACTAGCTGCTTGGATCCCTTACTCGCTCACGGCTCTCTCGCTCGCTCTTGATCTCGCTCGTTCGCTCGCTGCAGCTGCCGACCCACCGACCGATCTTAGAACCAACTGCCAGCTAGCTATAGCAAACGTGGTATGTAAGAGCAAGCCGTTCATTCAGACACGTTCACATTGGCGGCGGGGAAGCCTTAATTGTGTAAAAATAAGACGTCGAATTATGTAATTATACAATAGATTTTTGGTGCATATAATTTCGGGCCTATAAATATTCACAGTAGTCTGATTAGGATTGCACTGTTTACCTCCACATGCGCACGTGCAAGTACGAGTATGAAGTACATGTGAGCGAAATTGTTTAGTACGTATTTTCGCCAAATTCGGAAGAGTACGCACGCACTTTTTCTTTGCAGCACGTTCTTCCAGCTGTGGTACGATCGAACGTGTTATACCGTACGCGTCCGTCCTTACGACTATGGACCGAGAATGGCAGCTGCAAGCCAGCTGAAGAGAGGTCGTGTCCTTCCTTCCTTCCTTCCCTCTTTCTTGCCCGCCTATACTATAGCTGCGCCCGCTCGCCCGAGCCAACGAACCAAGTTGGCCGGCAGCGGGTCGAGTCGAGAGCAACAATAGAGCTCCCCTCGCTTCGGCGGTCGGGCGGTCGGGACGCGATCTGCTTGCTATACGCACGCACACAAAAGGAGCACCGCGCCCCCGACGAAGTCAGTCATCGTCTTTATTCAGGCGACAAGAATTAGGGGTGAAAGCGAGCGTCGCGTTGCGCGCATCTGCCGCTGGAGCTTAAGCGCGGAAAACGATCTCAGCCAGAGACACGTACGAGAATAATGTGGCTGCAGTATGATACTATGACGGTACGTGGTTCGATCTACCCGCTTGACTTAAACTGAGCTAATACAAAATCGTGTGAGAGAGGAGAGCTTCTAATGCTCGCAGCGGTAGCAGCTTCATTCTCTACGCTAGAAGAAATAGGCGAGGCGGATCCAGAAGAAAGTGGAGGCGTTACTTTTCAAAGCTTTTTAATGGCGAATTGCAAGTAAAGTGGGATGGACAGATCTATCGCAGATCGATCAATTTGTCGAGATCTGTTAATTATCCATGTGGTGTCTGTCTACCCTGGCCAGCTTCATCTTCCCTTTCACTTCCCCTCTCGCTCGCTCGTGGTAGTCAGTAAAGCGAGAAGAAGAACCATTACTTCAGCGTTTTCTCGTCCAACTTGGATGGATGGATACCTGGCTGATCTAATTGCAGACAGACGACGTACGCGACGCTTGGAAGAACTAACTTGCTGGCTCGCTTTCTGGCTGGCTGCATGGCACAAGCCACAACACTAGTGCTACTAACGTACGCAACGCCACGCGTCGCGACGCAGCTATAGCGTCCACTCTGCGTAACATGATAGTTCGTTGCAAAAATTGCGTACGACATATGTACGATATTGCAACAATTTCGCGACCGCGGGCCGGGCAGCGGCCGGCCGGCAATTCGCTGCATGCAGTAACTTACGGGCATAGCATATTTTGTCTATCACGCACACGAAAGCGCGGGTATCTTTTAGTCACATAATAGTAATACGTACGCGTACGTGCCATGTAGCGCAACTTACACACCAATACGGACCTACCGCGTCCTGCTCAGATGAGACCAACTATGGTCGTTGTATGTACTTTACTGCGAATAAGTTCAGTCAGCTCGCTCGGTCTCTCCATGCACTATCCATCCCTCCATCCATCGCGCCATCTTTCCTTCTCTCCCATCCTTTTAGTCGAATCCTCTTCCTCCCTCCCTCCCTCCTTTCCTCCTCGATCCAGTAACCAACTTCCTCGCTTGCATCTGCTCTTTCCTCTCTCTTGAAGCCACCGGAGGCAGCCAGGCAGGCGTCGACGTTCGCTCGCTCGGACAGCGGATGGACGGACGGACGGGCGGACGGACTGTCGGTCGTGGCTAGCACGCAAGTTGGACTGCTCGCTCGCTCGCTCGCTCGCTCGCTTCCCTAGCTCGCTCGCAGCCTCCGTACCAATCTTCAACGACGGCGGCGACAGACGCAGACAGTCAGACTACCACAGAAAGCCGGCGCCTGGTTAAGCGGGCGGGCGGGAAGGAAGGAAGGAAGGAAGGAAGGCGACCGTTAATGCTGCGAAGGGACTCACTTTTGAGATGGCCGGGGTCGTGCTGCCTGCTCACTTCGGGAAGCAAGGCGGCGAGGCGAGGCGAGGCGAGGCGAGGCACTGAAACAGCTAGCTAGGACAGATGGAAGGAAGGAAAAGGAATAGCTAGCTGCGAATGTTTGCAGGGAAGCTGGGAAGGAGCTAGGGAGCAGCTGTCAGAAAAGGAGGGACTCGAGAATTCAGAGAAGCCGGGCGAGAGATAAGTCTGTCAAAAGCGGCTAGCTGGCCGAACGGGCGCGCGAGCGAGCGAGAGGACGGCAGATGAACTTGGAATGCAATTCGGCCGAGCGCACGACGAGCTTCCATGTGAATTAAGGAAGGCGCTCTATCGAGAAGTATTTATACGAACAAATGAACTACAATTATGAACGCATGAAGCTTTAATCGCTGCATGATCGAGCGAGCGAGTGGCTTCGATCGTCACAGGGAGGTACAATAGCTAGCATGACTGACTTACGATGAATATCTACGTACGTATACGTAGGCTTCCACTATTACCAACTACGTAAGGTATTCCTTCCTTACTCGACCGAATGGCATTTCGTGTGCGCAATAGACTGTACGGAAAAGTTTTCCAGGCTCTATCTCCATCCAATAGTTCGATCGTTATGTCTCCGACCTTCAACTTACAATTGAATATGCACGGAGAGAGCGCTTAACTAGCCCTCTCTCCTCATCTACTACTGTATGCGCCTAGCTGATATACTAACATAAAGCAACGTAGAATTTCGCTCGTAATTGACAGAGGAACGGACGGATGGACGGACGGCGAGTGGGATAGAGTAGTGTACGTACAAGTGTTTTCTCGTCGTCGTAAGACTATACGTAGACTGCTCCCCTCCTCGACCGTAATCTGGAGTAAACACTACGAAATAAATTCTGAAGTGAAGCAAGATTTACGTTCGTAACAGCGGTCGCGGCCGTGGAGTATTGTGTGGATTGGAACAATAGTACTACAAAGAGCACGAAATAGTGATATAGAAATAGCACGAGAAACTCGTAGTGTTGTCTCGGCTTGCTCTTGCTTTTTTGACAACACTATTGTAACCACCAGCAGAACGTGTGTCGAATGGCTTGTCAAAATTTCAAAATTTGTCGTGCTGAGAGAGAGAGAGAGAGAGAGAGAGAGAGAGAGAGAGAG
>JAAUYK010145723.1_pt1 | contig 16160 bp, 13 predicted proteins | sample 7278021 | NCBI WGS metagenome assembly JAAUYK01 (sample SAMN14350223, study PRJNA611818) | marine sediment metagenome | isolation source: surface marine sediment (1.8m) | place: French Polynesia: Moorea | collected 2018-08
CGCATTGGCCATGGCGCCGATCAGGGCGGTACGCACGGCCGGATCGCCGTGCGTACGCTCGTCCGCCAGCACGCCGAACGCCTCGGTCAGCAGGCCGTCTCCGGCGAGGATCGCGGTGGCGTCGTCGTAGACCTTGTGAACGGTCGCGCGGCCGCGGCGCAGATCGCTGTCGTCCATGGCCGGCAGGTCGTCGTGGATCAGGCTGTAGCAGTGAATCATCTCCAGGGCGGCGCCCGTGCGCAGAGCCTGGCGCCGCTCCACGTCGAACAGGGCGGCGCTCTGAACGACCAGGAAAGGCCGCAGGCGCTTGCCCTCGCCGAGCGCGCTGTAGCGCATGGCCTCGACCACGCGCCCGACAGGCCCGTTGACCATCGGCATCAGCTCGCCAAGCAATTCCGTGATCGCCTTGGCGGTATCCGCCAAGGCTTCCTTTAGACCGCTCATCTCTCGAGTGCCCCCGGAACCTACTCCACCTCTAGCGCCTGGAGCCCGACTTCCCCGCCCGGGTCCAAAGAGATCTTTTCGATCTGTTCCTTGGCTTCGCGCAACTTGCTTTCGCAGTGCTGTTTGAGCGCCGCACCGCGCTTGTAGGCCTCGATCGCCTGATCCAGGCGACCTTCGCCGCTTTCGAGCTGGCCGACGATCCTCTGCAGTTCGTTCAGAGCGTCCTCGAAGCTCAGCTTCGCAATGTCCTCGGTCATCACCTAGTCCCAACCGGCACTCACGCGGCCAGCAGGGCGCGGGTGTGCGCCGCCGCGCTGGCCGCCAGCGCCGACAGGTCATACCCTCCCTCCAGCGTCGAGACAAGCCTACCGGCGCAGCAGTCCGCCGCGACCTCCAGCAAGGCCTTGGTCGCCCAGGCAAAGTCGGCTTCGCGGAAGTTCAGCGAAGCGAGCGGGTCGTCGGCGTGGGCGTCGAAACCGGCGGATACCAGGATGAATTCGGGCGAGAAGTGCCGCACCGCCGGCAGGACGATGCCCTGCATGGCGCTGCGGAACTCGGCACTGCCGGCGCCCGGCGCCAAAGGCGCGTTAACGATATTGCCGCCGGCGCCGCGCTCTTTCGGGCTCCCGCTGCCGGGGTAGAGCGGCATCTGATGGGTCGAGGCGAAGAAGAGCGCCTCGTCGGACCAGAACATGGCCTGGGTGCCGTTGCCGTGATGAACGTCGAAGTCGACCACGGCGATCCGGGTCAGGCCGTGCTGGGCGCGGGCCTGCGCCGCGCCCACCGCGACGTTGTTGAACAGACAGAACCCCATGGCACGGTCCGGTTCGGCGTGGTGTCCCGGCGGCCGCACCGCGCAGAAAGCGTTGTCGGCCTCGCCCGCGGCGACCGCGTCGACCGCCGCACAGACCGCCCCGGCCGCGCGCAGGGCCGCCTCCCCCGAGCCCGGCGACACGATGGTGTCGGCGTCCAAGCCGGCGTACCCGCTTTCCGGTATCGCCTCGAGCACCGCCGCGACATAGGCGGCGTCATGTACGCGCTCGATCTGGCCGCGCTCGGCGAGCGGCGCCTCGCGCCGGATCAGCCCGTCGAACTCCGGCGCCGACAGGGCCTCCTGCACGGCCTCCAGCCGGGCCGGGCATTCCGGATGCATCGCGCCCGTATCGTGGGCGACACAGGCCATATGGGTGAAGAGAAGCGTCGCCATGGGCCTCCGGCGTCTCCGTTCGGTTTGTCGGTTCTTGGTTGCACAACGATTAAACCGCGCCAGGAGGCCTTACAAGGGCGCGTGCCATGGGTCCCTACTTTGCGCTAGAGTGTGAAGTTGCGGATAGGTGGGGATCCAGGACTGGTAAATTACGTAGGATTCTCCAGATAGGGTCTCTCTATGTCCGCCCGCTTTGTCGAAAAAGCGCGGAAAATTTGAAAGAAAACCCCGATTATGAGGAAAACTGGCCTACGCGCCTTGCTGATCTGCGTGACCGCATGCGTTGCGGCGGTCCCGGCGCGAGCCCAGAACCAGGAAACGCTGGTCCGCGTCGACGAGGTCCGCATAGAGCCCCTGGCGGAGAAGGTGCCCGTGCTCGGGCGCCTGGTCGCCACGCAGGCGGGCGAGGTGTCGGCCCGTATCAACGGCCCGATCGAGGCGTTCTTCGTCGAGGTCGGCGACCGGGTAGAGCCGGGCCAGATCATCGCTGCGCTCAATCCCTCGCTGCTCCAGGCCCGGCGCGACCTCGCCGCGGCACGGCTGGAGAAGACCCAGGCCGAGCTGGTCACGGCGGCGGCCGAGCTGAAGCTGGCGCGCCAGGAACTCGACCGCCTGGAAGGCCTGCGCAAGTCGGCCGCCTTCAACCAGGCCCGCTACGATGACGCTAACCAGAGCGTGGTGATTGCCCAGGCCCGCGCGGACGAAGCGCGCGCCGACGTCTCCTCGGCGCGGGTCGATCTGGAGGTCGAGGACATCAATCTCGCCCGTGCCCGGATCAAGGCGCCCTACGGCGGGGTGATCACCCGGCGCATGACGGAGGCCGGGGCCTACGTGCAGACCGGCGACCCTGTCGTCATGCTGGTCGCCGACAAGTCGCTGGAAGTCGAGGCGGACGTTCCCTTTCAGCGCTTGGACGGTCTGGCGCCCGGGACCGAGATCGGCATCCTGCTCGACGACGGTACTGCTCACAGCGCGACGGTGCGGGCGCTGGTGCCGGAAGAGAACCCCATGACGCGGACACGGGCCGTACGCTTCGTGCCCAAGATCGGTGAGACCCAGCGTCCCCTGGCCGCGCGCCAGAGCGTGACGGTCTACGTGCCGGTCGGCCAGCCGCGCGACGTTCTCACGGTACACAAGGACGCCGTGATCAAGCGCGGCGCGAACAGCCTGGTCTATCTGGTCCAGGGCGACACCGCCGAAATGCGCCAGGTGACCCTGGGTGAGCCGACGGGGATCCGGTTCGAGGTGCTGGACGGCTTGGCCGAAGGCGACCGGGTTGTGGTGCGCGGCAACGAGCGGCTTCGGCCCGGGGCCAAGATCCTGGTGGACGAGGCCTCCTAATGAACATCATCAAGATCGCGATCGAGCGTCCCGTGGCGGTGATCGCGGCAGTCCTGATGGTCGTGATGTTCGGCCTGGTGGCTCTCCAGACAATCCCGATCCAGCTGGCCCCGGACGTGAACCGTCCGGTCATCACTGTAACCACGACCTGGCCCGGCGCGGCGCCCGCGGAGATCGAACGCGAGATCGTCAACCTCCAGGAAGAGGAGATGGCCGGCCTCGAGGGCATGGAGGAGATCACCTCGGAATCGCAGCAGGGCCGCGCCAAGTTGACCCTGGAGTTCTCCGTCGGAACCAACATGGACCGCGCGCTGCTGCTGGTGTCCAACCGACTGGACCGGGTCAGCGGCTACCCCGACGAGGCCAACGAGCCGACCCTGGATACGGCGGGCAGCGAAGACAACGCCATCTCCTGGTTCATCATCCGCCGGGCCGAGGGCAACGAGCGGCCGATCCACGAATACGGCGATTTCGTGCGCGACGTGGTCAAGGACCGCATTGAACGGGTCCCGGGCGTCAGCAGGGTCGACGTATTCGGCGATAGCAAGCGCGAGATCCAGATCATCGTCCAGCCGGAGCTGCTGGCCCGCTACCGCATGACGGTCAGCGACGTGGTCGGCGCCCTGCGCCAGGCCAACACCTCGCTCTCGGCCGGCAACGTGGAGGAAGGCAAGCGCAACTACGTGACCCGCGTCGAGGGCGAACTGAACACGCTCGAATCGGTCCGCCAGGTCGTTCTCCGCTCGGAAGAGGATATGGCGAGCGGGCGGGTTGCCCGCGTTGTGGTCGGCGACATCGCCGAGGTGCGCTTCGGCTACCGCGATCCGGTCTCGAACATCCGCATCCTGGGCGAACCGGCCATCGCCTTCAACGCCAAGCGCGAAACCGGCGCCAACGTGATCGAGATCATGGAGGGCATCGCCGAGGCAGTCGATGAGCTAAACCAGGCTGCGGTGCCGGCTCAGAACCTGACCTTGAAGCAGGTCTATAAGGAAACCGTCTATATCAACTCGGCGATCGAGCTGGTGCGCCAGAACATCTGGGTCGGCGGCACCCTGGCGGCGATCATCCTGTTGCTCTTTCTCCGCTCCCCCCGCGCCACGCTGGTCATCTCGATCGCAATTCCGGTCTCGGTGATCGGCGCCTTCGTGGCGATGGCGGCCCTCGGCCGCTCGATCAACGTCATTTCGCTCGCCGGCCTTGCCTTCGCCGTCGGCATGGTCGTGGATGCGGCGATCGTGGTGCTCGAGAACATCTTCCGCTTGCGCGAAAAGGGCCTCTCGGCCCGCGAAGCCGCCTACAAGGGCGCCAGCCAGGTGTGGGGCGCGGTCCTGGTCTCGGCGCTGACCACGGTGATGGTCTTCATTCCGATCCTGGTGATGGAGCTGGAGGTCGGTCAGATGTTCCGCGACATCGCGGTCGCGATCTCGGTCAGCGTGGTCCTGTCGCTGATCGTGTCGATCACCGTGATTCCTGCGCTGTCACGCTACCTGCTCGGCAGCGGAGCAGGAGGGGAGACCAAGATCCAAAAGATCCGGCTGCCGGGCATCGACCACCTGGCTTCCGGCTTTTCGGCTGCGGTCATGGCCTTCGTCAACGCCATGCTGCGCACCCGCACACTGCCGATCCTGGTGGTCTCGGCGGTGACGGTGGTCGCGGTCGCCGGCACCTGGCGCTTCCTGCCCGAGCTCGAATACCTGCCCGAAGGCAACCGCAACCTGGTGTTCGGCGTGATCATCCCGCCACCGGGCTACAACCTGGACACCATGACCGAGATCGCCGAGGGGATCGAGGAGGAGATCAAACCCCTCTGGAGGACCGTCTCCGGACCGGAGGCCGAACCTGGCGGACCGCCCAAGATCGAGCGCTTCTTTTTCGTCGCTTCACGCAGCAGCACCTTCCTGGGCGCGATTTCCGTCGAACCGCAGCGGGCGGGCGAGCTGATTCCGGTCATGAGCGAACCGGTTTTCCGGGAGCCCGGCACCTTCGGCTTCATCAACCAGCCGTCGATCTTCGGCCGCGGCATCGGCGGCGGCCGGAAGGTCGATCTGGATATCTCGGGACCGGATCTGGAGACTATCCTGCAGGTCGCGGGCCGCGCCGCCGGCAAGGTGCTCCAGGCCATGCCCTTGGAACAAGGCAACCAGTTCCGGCCGAAGCCGGGCCTGGAGCTGGGCGCGCCGGAGGTCCGGGTGATCCCCCACCGCCTGCGCCTGGCCGACAACGGCGTGAGCGCACGCGAGCTGGCCGAAACCGTCGATACCTTCAACGACGGGCTGCGGGTCGCCGAGGTGACCGTCGGTAACGACCGCCTGGACCTGATGCTCAAGGGGCCGGATGACAACGTGACCGAAACCCAGGGCATCGCCAGCCTGCCGGTCGTCACCAGCGCGGGCAACATCATCCCGGTCTCGTCCCTGGCCGACGTCGTCCTGACCGCCGGACCGACCGAGATCCGCCACCGGGAGCGCTTCCGCACGGTCACCCTTGAAATCCGTCCGGCTCCTGGCATTGCGCTCGAGGCGGCGATCGACCGGCTGCAGGAAGAGGTCATTCAGCCCCTGCGCGAGGAAGGGCTGCCGCCGGGCATCCGCCTCGGCCTCTCGGGCACGGCGGACAAGCTGCTGCAGACCTGGGACGCCATGGTGATCGAGCTCCTCCTGGCGCTGGCGATCGTCTATCTGGTCATGGCCGTCCTGTTCGAGAGCTTCATCTACCCTCTGATCATCATGCTCTCGGTCCCGCTCGCCGCCGCGGGCGGCGTCGCCGGCCTGGCGCTGCTCAATCTCACGACCTTCCAGCCGCTCGACATGCTGACCCTGCTCGGCTTCGTGATCCTGATCGGCATCGTGGTCAACAACGCGATCCTGCTGGTGCACCAGACGATCCACCACGTCCGCGTCGACCACATGTCGCCCGAGGAGGCGATCAAGGAGGCGACGCGCAACCGCATCCGGCCGATCTTCATGTCGACCCTGACCTCGGTCTTCGGCATGCTGCCCCTGGTGCTGTTCCCCGGCGCCGGCTCGGAGCTCTACCGCGGCCTGGGCTCTGTCGTGGTCGGCGGCCTGTCGCTCTCCGCCGTGCTGACGCTGCTGATCATCCCGCCCCTGCTGACCGTCCTGGTCGGGCCGCTGGAGCGCCGGGTCAGGGCCGCCCAGGAACGGGAAACACGGCCGCTGACCTTGCCGGGCGAGTAACCGCGCCCGGAGGGATCACCCCGCCTTGCGAATATGGAAGACGAAGACGCCGTCCTCCTCGCGCGACTCGACCAGCTCGTGCCCCGTGGTCTCGCAGAAGGCGGTGAAGTCCTTCACCGAGTCGGGATCCGTCGCCCGGACTTCGAGCAGCCCGCCGGCTTCGACGGTCTTCATCGCCCGCCGGGCCTTCAGCACCGGCAGCGGGCACTTCAGGCCCCTGGCGTCGAGCAGCGCGGCTTCCATGCTGGCTTTCCCCTCGCGAGAACAAGGCCGCGATTGAAGACTAGCCAAGCAACCCGGTCAATGCCGCCAGGAGAGGCCGGGTTTCGTTGGCGCGCCCGCCGACGACCGCTAGAGTACCGGCCGAACGGCGGCGAAAGTTTGGGCTGGGAACCATGCGCGACGAGGAACTGCGGCATCTGAAGGAGATCGAGCGGCGGCTCCTGTGGCTGGCCTGCTGGACGATCCACAACGCCAACCACCTGCGGGAAAAGGTCGACGGGCTCAAGGTCGGCGGCCACCAGGCATCCTGCGCGTCGATGGTCTCGATCATGACGGCGCTCTATTTCCGCACCCTGCGCCCCGAGGACCGGGTGGCGGTCAAGCCCCACGCCTCGCCGGTGTTCCACGCTATCCAATACCTCATGGGCAATCAGACCCGGGAGAACCTGGAGAACTTCCGCGGCTACGGCGGCGCCCAGTCCTATCCGAGCCGCACCAAGGACGTCGACGACGTGGATTTCTCGACCGGCTCGGTCGGCCTCGGCGTGGCGATCACCGCCTTCGCGTCGATGGTGCAGGACTATCTGGCCGCCAAGCCGTGGAGCGCCGCGCGCCCCCTGGGGCGGATGATCGCCCTGGTCGGCGACGCCGAGCTGGACGAAGGCAACGTCTACGAGTGCCTGCACGAGGGCTGGAAGAACGAGCTGCGCAACACCTGGTGGATCATCGACTACAACCGCCAGAGCCTGGACGGCGTGGTCCGCGAGGGCCTCTGGAAGCGCATCGAGGCGATCTTCGGCGCCTTCGGCTGGGAGGTCGTGCGGCTCAAGTACGGCGCCCTGCAGCGGGCGGCGTTCGACGAGCCGGGCGGCGGGAAGCTGCGCGACTGGATCGACCGCTGCCCCAACCAGCTCTATTCGGCGCTGACCTTTCAGGGCGGTGCCGCCTGGCGCAAGCGCCTGATGGACGAGATCGGCGACCAGGGCGCGGTCACCGCCCTGCTCGACCGGCGCACCGACGACGAGCTCGCCCGCCTCATGACCAACTTGGGCGGACAGTGCCTCGAGACCCTGGCGGCTGCGTTCGACGCGGTGGACCACGACCGCCCGATCGCCTTCCTGGCCTACACCATCAAGGGCTGGGGCACGCCGCTCGCGGGCCACAAGGACAACCACGCCGGGATCATGAACCCGGCGCAGATGGACGCCTTCCGGGCCGCCATGGGGGTGCCCGAAGGCCGGGAGTGGGAGCCCTACGCCGGCGTCGAGGATCCGGCCGCCCTTCGGCGCTTCCTGGGCGCGGTGCCGTTCTTCGCCGCCGGGCCCCGGCGCTACACAGCCGACCGGATCCCGGTGCCGCCCTTCGAGGCGCCCGGGGACCGGGAGCTCTCGACCCAGGCGGGCTTCGGCAAGCTCCTGGACCAGCTCGCCAAGTCGGACTGCGCGCTGGCCGACCGCACGGTCACGACGTCGCCCGACGTGACCGTCTCGACCAACCTCGGCGCCTGGGTCAACCGGCGCGGCCTCTTCGCCCGCGACGAGCTCGCCGATACCTTCCGCGAAGAGCGGATTCCTTCGGCGCAGAAGTGGCGCTTCGCCGGATCGGGCCAGCACCTGGAGCTCGGCATCGCCGAGATGAACCTCTTCCTGCTGCTCGGCGCCGCCGGCCTTTCCCACTCGCTGTTCGGTGAGCGTCTGATCCCGATCGGGACGGTCTACGACCCCTTCGTCGCGCGCGGTCTCGACGCCCTCAACTACGCCTGCTACCAGGACGCGCGCTTCCTGATCGCGGGCACGCCCTCCGGCGTGACCCTGGCCCCCGAGGGCGGTGCGCACCAATCGATCGGCGCGCCGCTGATCGGCATGAGCCAGGACGGTCTCGCCGCCTTCGAACCGGCCTACCTCGACGAGCTGTCGGTGATCCTCGAATGGGCCTTCGACTACCTGCAGCGCGACGGCGAGGGCGACCCCGACGAGCGGACCTGGCTGCGCGACGAGACCGGCGGGTCGGTCTATCTCCGCCTGAGCACGCGCAGCCTGGAGCAGCCCGGGCAGCGGCGCGACGACAGCTTTCGCCAGGGCGCGATCGACGGCGCCTACTGGTGGAAGGAGCCCGGACCGAACTGCGACGTGGTGATCGCCTATCAAGGCTGCGTCGCCCCCGAAGCGATCGCCGCGGCCGGGCGCATCGCGGAGCTCCGGCGCGACGTCGGGGTGCTGGCCGTGACCTCGGCGGACCGGCTCAACGCTGGGTGGACGGCGGCGCAGCGGGCCCGGCGGCGCGGGCACGAGAGTGCCGCCAGTCACGTCGAGCGTCTGTTCGCCCCCCTGCCCGCCCACTGCCGGATCGTCACGGTGATCGACGGCCACCCGGCCACGCTGGCCTGGCTCGGCGCGGTCGCCGGGCACGTGACGGTGCCGCTCGGAGTCGAACATTTTGGCCAGACCGGTCAGATCGGCGACCTCTACGCCCACTTCGGGATCGACGCCGAGTCGATCGTCTACGCGGCCTGCAACTTGAGCCCCGGGCGAAAAGCGGTCCCGCTGCGCCTGTTTTCTTGAGCGAGGCGATAGCGGGCCCATCGGATATGCTCTCTGGCAGGCTCACGAAAAAGGGGCCCGGCGGGCAAGCACCGGGCCCCCTTCTGCATGTCACGCCGTTTCAAGCGGTTGGAAGCGATGGCCTCTCGAAGGGCGTGGCGGCGGCGGCGATGCCTTTGGTGGGTTGCAAATTTAATTGACTTCTGCAATTTTCAGGATTAGTCCTAAATATCTAGATTGTTATTGCGGCAGTGTTACAGAAAAATGGCGAAACGATCAAGGGTTGTCATGCAGCGTGAAGCCGATGCGCCCTCCACGCCGCACCCGATCGATGTTCATGTGGGCGGCCGCCTGCGTCTCAGACGCCTCGCCGTCGGTCTCAGCCAGGAGCGTCTGGCGAAGTCCATCGGGATCACTTTTCAGCAAATCCAGAAGTACGAGCGGGGCACCAACCGGATCGTCGCGAGCCGGCTGCACGATCTCGCCCGGGTCCTCAACGTGCCGGTCGGCTACTTCTTCTCCGAACTGGACGAGAGCGAGTTGCCGAGCTCGGCACCCGCGGCCCGGGAGGAAGCCGTGGTGATGTCCCACGATCTGATGGCGGAAAAGGAAACGCTGGACCTGATCCGCTGCTACTACAACATCCCCAACCCCAGGATTCGCAAGCGCGTTTTCGATCTGGTAAAGTCGGTAAGCAAAGCGATTCACTAGCTTACGGCGAGCTTGCCCCCATGGCGCGAAAGGTATCGAGGTGGCCGACGGCCGCTTTTCCGGCGTGCCTCCTCCGCCCTTCCAACGCCCAGGCTCGGGTGTCCGAGTGAGCCGCATTGTGGGACCGGACCGCTTCGAGATCGGCTCCGACGACCTCGCCGCTGCGCTCAACCGCCTGATCCTGGAGGACGCGGTCAGCCTGCCTCTGCTGCGGCCGGAGGACCGCGCCGGCCTGCTCGACGCCGCCGAGGCCCTGCCCTACCGCCGCGCCACACCGGTGATCGGCGAGGGCGAGAAGCGCGTCGTTCAGGATTTCGAGCTCACCGTGGCGTTCCAGCCGGGAGACGTCTTTCACCGGCTGGCTGAGGCGCTGGAGCGGCTGACGGCGGCCGCCCTGGACCGCACGGCCGGTCTCCTGCCCGAGGCGCCCCGTTTCAACGACCTGATCGTCCAGCGCTACGCGCCGGGCTGCCAGGGCATCACGCCGCACCGCGACCACATCTGCTATACCGGCCTGGTCGCCCTGGTGACCCTGTGCGGGCGGGCGAGGTTCTTTCTCTGTCCGGATCGCAGCGGCCGGAACCCGCGCGAACTGCCGATGCCGGCGGGCGGCCTGGTCCTGATGCGCGCACCTGGCTTTGCCGGCCTCAAGGACCGGCCCTTTCACATGCTTTCCCACGTCACCGAGACCCGCATCGGCGTGGGCATCCGTCACGACACCCGCAAGGAAGAGCCCGCGACCGCCTGAACCCGGCTCACACGGCGCGCCGGGCCCGCGGTCCCGAGAAGGGTTTTGGCGTCTGGGCCGACGGTCCCGACGATGCTACACCACGCCCTATGCGCACCGACGACTTCGACTTCGAGCTGCCGCGGGAGTTCATCGCCCAGCATCCCGCCACGCCACGCGATTCCTCCCGTCTCCTGGAGGTCACGGCCGACGGCCTGAACGACCGCGTCTTCCGCGACCTGCCCGACCTGCTCTCTCCGGGCGACGTGATGGTGTTCAACGACACCAGGGTTCTCCCGACCCGATTAACTGGCCGGCGCGGCGAGGTCACGGTCGAGGTGACGCTGCACAAGTCGATCGGCCGCCGCCGCTGGCGGGCCTTCGCCCGGCCGGCAAAGCGGCTCAAGCCGGGCGACTGGATCACCTTCGCCCCGGATTTCTCGGCCAAGGTCGCCGAGAAGCGCGCCGAGGGTGAGGTGGTGCTGGTCTTCGCCTCGGCGCCGACCGCCTTCCGCGACGCCCTGGACCAGCACGGCGCCATGCCGCTGCCCCCCTATATCCGGCGCGACGAGGGCCCGGACCCGCGCGACCGAGACGACTACCAGACGGTCTACGCCGCCGAGGACGGCGCGGTGGCGGCGCCGACCGCCGGGCTGCATTTCACCGACGAGCTGCTGACCCGGCTCGACGAGGCCGGCATCGAGCGCCGCCGGGTGACGCTGCACGTCGGCGCCGGCACCTTTCTCCCGGTCAAGACCGAGTTCGCCGAGCAGCATCCGATCCACACCGAGGCAGGCCGCATCACAGCCGAGACGGCCGAGGCCATCGAGCTCGCCCGGCGCGCCGGTGGGCGCGTCGTCGCGGTCGGCACGACCAGCCTGCGGCTGCTCGAGAGCGCAGCCGACGAGAACGGCCGGTTGCGGCCCTTCGAGGGCGAGACGGGGCTCTTCATCCTGCCGGGCTACCGTTTCAAGGTGGTCGACCTGCTGATCACCAACTTCCATCTGCCACGGTCCACCTTGTTCATGCTGGTGTCGGCCTTCTCCGGGGTCGAGCGGATGCGCGGCGCCTACGAGCGCGCCAAGGCGGCGGGCTACCGCTTCTACTCCTTCGGCGACGCCTGCCTGCTGCACCGGAGGGCGCCCGAGAAGGCCGTCGGGGCGGCGCCAGGCTCGGCGACGGCGGTCAGGTCTCCGGCGAGAGCGGCGCCCGGGGCGGCGCCGGCGGCAGCGCCGAGCCCGCGGGGCGGGCCCTTCGGCCTGGAAGTGCTGGCCCAGGACGGCGTGGCGCGCCGCGGCAGGATCACGACGGCCCATGGCAGTTTCGAGACCCCGGCCTTCATGCCGGTCGGCACCGTGGGTACGGTCAAGGGCCTGCTACCGGAGCAGGTCCGGGCGACCGGCGCCGAGATCATCCTCGGCAATACCTATCACCTCATGCTGCGCCCCGGCGCCGACCGGGTGGCGCGGCTCGGCGGGCTGCACCGTTTCATCAACTGGCGGGGGCCGATCCTGACCGATTCCGGCGGCTTCCAGGTCATGTCGCTTTCCCAATTGCGCGAGATCACCGACAAGGGCGTCACCTTCCAGTCCCACATCGACGGCAGCAAGCACGAGCTCACGCCGGAGCGGGCAGTCGAGATCCAGGACCAGCTCGACGCCGACATCACTATGGTCCTGGACGAGTGCACGCCCTTTCCGGCGACGGCCGAGGAGGCCGCCCGCTCGATGCGACGCTCGCTGGCCTGGGCCGAGCGCTGCCGGGCGGCCTTTCGGGAGCGCCCGGGCTACGCCCTCTTCGGCATCGTCCAGGGCAGCACCTTCGAGGACCTGCGCCACGAGTCGGCCGAGGGCCTCCAGGCGATCGGCTTCGACGGCTACGCGGTCGGCGGCCTGGCGGTCGGGGAAGGCCGGCAGACCATGCTGGGCGTGCTGGAGACCACCCTGCCCTGGCTGCCCGGCGTCAAGCCGCGCTACCTGATGGGCGTCGGCCGGCCGGCCGACATCGTCGAGGCGGTGCGGCGCGGCATCGACATGTTCGATTGCGTGCTGCCGACGCGCTCGGGCCGGACCGGCCAGGGCTTCACCCGGCGCGGCGAGATCAACATGAAGAACGCCCGCCATCAGGACGACCCCCGGCCGATCGATCCAGAATGTCCCTGCCCGGCCTGCCGCCACTACAGCCGCGCCTACATTCATCACCTCTTCAGGGCCGGCGAGATGCTGGGGCCCATTCTCCTGACCACCCACAACCTGAGCTACTACCAGTCGATCATGGAGGGGCTGCGCCAGGCCATCGAAAGGGAGCAGCTGGACAGCTTCGTGGCCCGGTTCCACCAGGAATTGGCCGAGGGCGATCTGCCCGAACTTTAGTAAAAACCCCGACAAATCTCCGGATAAAGAATGAAAAATTCGAGCGTTATTGATTGAGCAAGTCTGTTTCTTTAGAACTAAACAAGAAACACGCCTATTTATTTGATACTTTTACAATTTCATTTCACGCGACACAAAATTGCTTCATGACAACTATAACGCCAGACAGCATAATTGCCGCCATCGCCTCACACAGCCCTCAAGGCAGTGCTTGGATATGAACAGAACAGCCGTGTTTCGCAAACAGCAGGAGGACATCCTCCACCTGGTCGGCAGGATTTCGGCCAAGCTGGACGAGGGTCCCCTGTCCGCGCAGATCGACGAGATCCTGTTCCTCCTGGCCGCCTTGCAGGACAAGATCGCGATCCATCTGGTCGGCGAGGAGGAGCTGCTCTACCAGAACCTGGTCCGCGGCTCGACGGACGAGGTCGCCGTGCTGGCGCGAGAACTGCGCCAGGAGCTCGGCGAACTCTCGAAGCAGGTCGCAAGCTTCGCCACCCGCTGGGAAGACCGCGACGTCGTGCTGTGCCAGCCTTACCGCTTTCTGCGCGAGGCGGGCGGCGTCTTCGCCGTGCTCGACCGCTGCATCCAGCGGGAGCACCAGCACCTTTACCCGCTGATGGACCAGGCGGCCGCCCAGCCGGCCTGAAGCAAGCTAAGCCGCGACCCCCGCGGTCGCCACCAGAGTAGCCCCCCGCGCCGCAGCCGGGAGTGGAATCGCCTGCAGCAGACCCGACGCCAGCCAGGAGCAGGCCTTCCGTCCTCGAAGGCCCGCACCGAAGCGCGCGCCGCCACGGCGGCCGAGCGCACGGGCCGCCCGCGCCATCCACCATAGCCGCCGTTCCCAGGGCTCGACCGCGGGCCGGTAGAACGCCGGGTTCTCCAGCCCGTGCCGCCGGAGCAGCGCGGCGACGGCCGGCTCGTTCCACCAGGTAAGGTGATGCGGCGGCGCGTTGAGCACGAAATCGGGCAGGTCGCCCAGGTAGCTGTCGACGTCCGGCAGCCCCAGGATCACCCGGCCACCCGGCGCCAGGCAGCGCAGCCCATCGGCCATGAAAGTGTCCGGCTCGGCGAAGTGTTCGAGAACCTGGAAAGCCGCCAGGACTGTATAGGGCGGCCGACGTCCCGCCGCGACATCGTCGGCCAGGCCGGCCAGATCCCGGCCGCTCACGTTGCGGCCCCGGGCCTGCGCCCGCCGGACGCAGGCGAGGTCGAATTCCAGCCCCTGGTAAGCCGCGTCGTCCAGACGCTCGGCGAAAGCGCCGTCCCCGGCCCCGATCTCGAGCACCCGTTCGCCCGGCCCGATCAACCTGGCCGCCAAGCGATGCTCGGCCTTGTTCTCGGGGTGGTACCAGGGGAACGAGCGCAGACGCCGGTAGAAGGACGCCGAGCCGGCGACCGGCGGATCGAAGTAGGCGTGGCCGGTCTCCGGATCGCGGCACAGCCTCAACGCCGCGAGGCCGTCAAAATGATCCGCGACGTCGATGCCGAAGTCCTGCCGCCAGCTTGCGACCAGCTCGGCCACGACGATTTCTTCCAGCAGCTGCGGCGTTTGGTCCGGGCGCGGCCGGGGCTCGGCGACAGGGGCGGCGTCAGGCATCGGACCGCAGTTTCATGGGCGTGACGGCCGCCGTCCAGGGGCGCCTCAGATTGCGGCCGACCAGGCGCCCGAACAGCAGGTTGCACAACGAGGCCCGCGAGCAGGCCTCGACGGCGGCGCGGTCGATCGCGCGGATCTTCTGCCGGCTCATCTCATGACATCTCCTTACAATCCCGTGAGCGGCCGGGGATCGGCGTTGAACCGGCGCCGCGCCCGCCCCCATCTCTGCGGTCGGTGTCCGCCCGTCCGGCGGTTCTTGGGTAGATGGCGACTGCCGGCCGCCGGACCAGCACCGATGCCGCGCGACCGGGAAGCGATCAACTTGTGAAGAGGAACTTGCGATGCTTTGGGGAAATCGGCGGCGCGCCGCCTCAGCGATCGGAGGCCTCGCCGCGGCCCTCGCGCTCGGGGCCTGTTCCCAGGCCAGGGTCGAGGCGAACTTCGTTCCCGACTCGGACCCCTGGCCGCGCTGGGAGGCGCACGACGCCAGGGCGACCGGCAAGATCGATCACAGCCACTGGGACGATTTTCTCGGGCGCCATGTGAGCACCGACGAGAGCGGGCTGAACCGGATCGCCTATGACGAGGTCACCCCGGGCGACAGGGCCGCGCTGGACGCCTACATCGCTTCCCTCGAGGCGATCGAGATCAGCGCCCACAACCGGCCCGAACAGTTCGCCTACTGGGTCAATCTCTACAACGCGGTGACCGTCCGCACCGTGCTGGAGAACTATCCGGTCGACTCGATCCGGGACATCAACGACGGCCTCCTCTCGCCCGGCCCCTGGGACCGCCCCCTGGTCGGGGTCGAGGGCGAGACCCTGACCCTCAACGACATCGAGAGCCGCATTCTGCGCCCGCTGTGGCAGGATCCGCGCGTCCACTACGTGCTCAACTGCGCGTCCGTTGGCTGTCCCAACCTGGACGCCACGGCCTACGAAGGAGCGTCCCTGGAGGCCCGGCTCGATCAGGCGGCGCGCAGCTACATCAACAACCCGCGCGGCGTCCGCCTCGAGGACGGCGAGCTCGTCGTCTCGAGCATCTACGCCTGGTTCGAGGGCGATTTCGGCGGCTCGGAGGACGCGGTCCTGGCCCATCTCGGGCGCTATGCCGACCCGGAGCTGAAGCAGGCCCTGTCCGACCGGGGGTCGATCGATGGCTACGCCTACGACTGGGCGCTCAACGACGGGCGCTGACGGCATGACCTCGCCGGCCGCAGGCGGACCTGTTCTGCTGTCCGCCCTGGTGGCGCCCATGCCCACCTCAAACGGTCGGGATCACATCACCGCGCCGATCTGCCAGGGCACGAACTCGTCCTCGCCGAAGCCGAGCACCTCGCTGTTGGTCGGACTGCCGGAGGCGACTTCCAGGATGCGCGCGAAGATCTGCTCGCCCATCTCGCCGATCGGCACGCCCTCGTCCAGCACGACGCCGCAGTCGATGTCCATGTCCTCGTCCATGCGCCGGTACATCGCACTGTTGGTCGCCAGCTTCAGGCTGGGCGACGGCTTGCAGCCGTAGACCGAGCCCCGGCCGGTGGTGAAGCAGACGATGTTGGCGCCGCTCGCCACCTGGCCGGTGATCGAGCAGGGGTCGTAGCCCGGCGAGTCCATGAAGACGAAGCCCTTGGCGTCGATCGGCTCGCCATAGCGGTAGACGCCGCAGAGGTTGGTCGTGCCCCCCTTGGCCGCCGCGCCCAGGGACTTCTCCAGGATCGTGGTCAGACCGCCCGCCTTGTTGCCGGGGCTCGGGTTGTTGTCCATCTTGCCGCCGTTCCGGGCGGTGTAGTCCTCCCA
>JAAUYK010120538.1_pt1 | contig 16153 bp, 15 predicted proteins | sample 7278021 | NCBI WGS metagenome assembly JAAUYK01 (sample SAMN14350223, study PRJNA611818) | marine sediment metagenome | isolation source: surface marine sediment (1.8m) | place: French Polynesia: Moorea | collected 2018-08
CCTTCAATCCAGGGGAGAATTAACAGCCTGAGAAATGACTGCGGCAATGCGTATCATTCATTGACTGGGACGGGAGAGAGGAGAGAGAGAGCTAGTTCCAGTCAGAGCCCCGCCTCCTCAGTTGAGAGGTAGGGAAAGAAAGACACCTTGTATGAAGATTAAAAGCTCTCGGCCGCCGCGCTTTTAAGTCTTGCCATTCTCCCTCCGCCCATTTAGGGTTACTAGAGAAAGAATCGGCAATGTTTCCTAATTTCTATGCGTGATTTCTTGTGAGTAAAGCGCCAGAAAGATTTTCCAACAGCTATATTATATCCACCCTAACTAGCCTCGCTTCTTGTCCGTTCGTCCCCAGCCGAGTCAAGCATTTACGAGTTGTGCAAAATGAGAGAGGGGAGCAAGAGGGAAAATACGGACGGACGGACTGCAGAGACTAGAGGTTGTTGTATTTCCAGATTAACAACCCTCTCCGTCCGCTGACTCAATTACCTCTCCATTGTCGCAGCAATTTGCCATCCAATTGACGAGAGGTTCAACGTACAAAATCTTGATGCAAGCTGCAGTATGAGAGCACGTTTATGGCAGCTAGCGGGAAGCATTGAAACTCACTCTCTCGATCTTCCCGGCCGCCGCAAATGATAAGACAACACGTTTTTCTCTTGCTCCCGCCCGATCGATTGATAAAGGGGGACAAGGACGGCTGAATTGTAACATCAGATGACCATTTTGAAATGTCATGCCTTCGGGAGAGAGGAAAAGTCTTTGGCGATCTGCCGTCACTGCGACACCGCTCTCAAATTGATTGTGTCCGCACGGGACGACAAATTCCGCCGCCGTCCCATGCAGCCCCACCCTTTCTCTTTCTCTCTAGCTGTGTCGAGCACGAAACGGAAGCGAGCTCATGGAGCAGTATATGGAAGGAGTAATTAAGGGCGAAGTTGCCTTATACAGTCTGTAATTCGGCCGTTAAAAGGCTTGCTCGCCGGCACGAGACAAAAAAAGTTGTGAGCACTCAAGTGCCCAATGACCCTGAAGAAGAAGGAAGGAAGGAGGGAGGGTACGGACGGGGCAAAAAGGGGCCAGTGCTCGGCCATCCACGAAACGAAAAAGAGATAGACAGGCAGTAGGAATGAGGCAGCGGACAAGGAAAGAGTCAGCCAGCGTCCCACAGGGCAAACTTTATTCCTGCCGGCCGGCAGCGGCGGAGGAAGTAAAGTTCCTATCCCGGTCCAATCTCATGAGAATCGGGACATTCTTCTGCTATAGGCGAACCGAGGAATATGGGCAACTTCGAACTGATAGTGCAAGCATATCGAACCAATAATCTTTCTTTCGGCACAACTTTGAAATTTCGAGTCCGCTTCCGCGTTGGAAGGCTTAAAGAGTGAATTGAGTATCCATTGTGTACGCATGTATGGAGCATTAGCGCTCCTTTGCATTCAGCTCTCTCTCTCTCTGTATGTTGCAGCTATGTCTGTCTGTCAGCCGGACCGAAAATGGGGGAAACGCTCTCTCTGCGTGGGGGTCGGACGAACGAACGAACGCGAACGCTCGCATGTTTTGCACACTACATAAACCGACGGCCCCTAGCTGCCGTTGCCGTTGCCGTTGCCGCAATCCACTCTCCCTCGCTCGATCCGCATTTTATTAGGCCGCCGCCGCCGTTGTCGTCACACACAGCGACGCCTTTTAAAAACCGGGCAAACAGACCGCCGACGCCGACGTGCGTTATAGTTGGGGAAATAAACCCGCGCTTTATGGAGGCTGTTTTGGGACGACGAGACCGACGCGACGTTCGTATATAGTACTACGTATACGTGCTCTAATTTTTGCGTGCACTAAAGCAATGTATGCTTTTCCATCCTCTCTTTCAGCAGCAACGAGCACCCCCATGTCAACATGAACGCGCCCAGGAAGATACACATGGGCTCCAACGACTCCCCAGAACAAGTGCAACTGAAAGACTCTCTGAAGTACTAGTATAGGAAAACGACGCTACGTAAAAGCTAGCTGTGGAAATCTGTGATCATGTCTGACCCCCGGGCGAACCACCCTCCGAGCCCCGCGGACATCGCCCGCGCACTCGAGGACACCACCACGGTCCTGACGGCGCCCGACAAGGTTGCGGCGCCGGGCGACCGCGGCGGCGGAGTCCGGTGGGCCATGGGCGGCGCCGAGGGCGGCGACGATGGGGGCGGAGGGGCGGAAGGCGGCGGAAGCGGCCGGCCGAGCGGACTCGGGAGCGCAGGGAATCGGGGACGGTCGGGCAGCGCGGTGCCCGATTCCTTCATGATTGCCAGGTAAGGACTTTAATCATGTCATCTAATAGAATTTTTTCTTCAGCTTACCTGATCTTCTTTGCAGGGCTAAGTCCCTGAACCGCCGCGTCCTGCTCAACGTGGGCGGCACGAAGCACGAGGTCCTTTGGCGGACGCTGGACCGCCTACCGCACACCCGGCTCGGCCGGCTCCGCGAGTGCAACACCCACGAGTCTCTGATGGAGCTCTGCGACGACTACAACCTGGTCGACAACGAGTACTTCTTCGACCGGCACCCCAGGTCCTTCTCCTCCATTCTCAACTTCTACCGCACGGGAAAGCTCCACCTCGTCGAGGACATGTGCGTGCTCGCATTCTCAGACGACCTAGACTTCTGGGGCATCGACGAGCTCTACCTGGAGCCGTGCTGTCAGCACAAGTACCACCAGGTACGTGTAAATATATTGACATTTTTGTTGTAGCTATAGTACATCAGAATAATTAACTCTTTAAACAGCGCAAGGAGCACGTGCACGAGGAGATGCGGAAGGAGGCCGAGTCCCTGAAGACGCGAGACGAGGACGAGTTCGGGGACACGAAGTGCGCCGCCTACCAGAGGTTTCTCTGGGACCTCCTCGAGAAACCCATGTCCTCAATCGCAGCCAGGGTAGGTCCTGATTATGAAGCACACACACATAGCAGCCTTGCTAACCAACTAATGTCTAACTTTCGTTGAGATACCACCGCAGTTGTTCAGGAAAGGCGTAACCCAGGAACCTGACCCAATGCGGCCGTCCGTCCGTCCGTCCATCCCATTAGGAATGCATTGGTGTCCCGCTGACTATGTCGGTCACCGCACTCTCGTTCTCTCTCATGGCGTACGCCATTCGCCTAGTTTATTTAGCCAGTAAGATAGAGAGTGAGCATGCGGGCCTCCGACCGACCGACCGACGCAAGATTGAGCACCAGTCACCGAGCGTTGGGAAAGCCGCATGCGCTGATCGCGAGGATCGCTTAATTTCCCCTTGCAAGCATACTGTTCAATCCCGGTCCATTTCCGTCGCTCGCGAAGAGCTGAAAGCGAAGCCTCTCGGCTCGGAATTTGCAGTACGTCAAATTATGACAGCTCGCTTGTTGGCCGTCCATGCAGTTCTTTCATTCTCCTCCATGGCGCAGTCTGTACGTAGTTTATGTCCATCCGTCCGTCGGTCCGTCGGTTGTTCCGCGTTCCATGGCCGGCTAATCTGGGTGGTGCACGGCGCCATAAGCCATAAAAGCGAGTGAGTGAGCGAGCGAGCCACTGCTGTTGTACGTGCCGACCGAGGACGCACTAAAGTTGCTTGGACACTCCGTTTCAAGTCGCCGTTGATTGTCTTCTAAAATGGAAATCTTACCGCCCATTCTCCAAGTCATTTTCGCGAATAGCGGCTGGCAATTGTTTCCCACTCTGAAGAAAATTAATGCTTGCAAAATGCTACTTCCCCCGCACTCAAATTTTCCCCGTCCCCTAGCTACACGCTTTCTTTCTCCTCGGTCGGTCTCATGCCAATTCACCAAATTGACTGCAGCAGCTATAGTAGGAGGAAGGGAAAGAAGGAAGGAAGGAAGGAAGGGCGCTTTTCCTGGTTCGTCGCTTCCCTCTCTCTCCTCCCGTCGTCATTTTCCCCGTAACGGGCGACGATTCTTTTCACTTTGCAGCACCAACATCATTTGTCCATCGGCGGCGAAGAGAATAGCTCACTTTGATGCGGCCATAAAAGCCTCAGTTGAGTACAAAATTCTGTTAGGCTAAGTACTTCATCGAGCCCTTTAATACGCCCAACACTTGGCCATTTTATTAAATTTATGCCCTTAATATGGTTGGACCAAAAAATGACCGTGCTCGCCGTCGACGTCGGCGTATAACAGGGTCATAAAAGGGCCGCATTGACGCCAAAGTGGAGTAGACTGGAGAGAGCCCTACGCCGGTGAGGACACGTTCCTATGTAAAGGTATAAAGCTCATCCTTGGGATATGAAAAGCACGTATACCTGGCCACATCGGGGAGCAATAGAGCGGCAGCGTCATACTCACAAGGGGTCGTGTTGCCAAGATGGGGCCATTGAATTTGATTCATTACACCAACTGGATTATTTTTTCATTGAGCAACCCCAGTAGAAAGCACTTAGCCCGCCAGTAGGTAGGTGGCCGCAAGTGGGGGCATTATAAAATCCATCGGTGGCGGATGATTTAATCCCAGGGGAAAAGAAAGTGACCCACAAATAGAATCGCGCGTGCGGAACCGATTAGACGTACTCTCGCACGACAGCAATTTAACTTTCTCCTAATTGGGTCCCATGGAAAAATGGGTCACCTAAAGGGAAAATTGCTTTCTCGTTGAAGACTTTTCCCTACTATAGCCTTGAAAGTGAGGACAGGACCAAGGTCATAAACGTATGACGTACGTGCCGGACGAAATATTCCCTATGCTCCACCTTATATGACGGTCGGCTGCAGCTTTCTAGCTATATACGTATTCACGAAAATGCGCACAAAAAGGGTTGGAAGAGTACGTAGATGGATAGAGACCATCGATCACTACTCCATTTCTTTGCGCAAAAGGCTTGGAGATTATAGCTAGAGTCGAAAGTTCAACTATACAGGTTCGCAATACTTACCGCGACTTTCGCCGTCTGAATACTGATGCGACACGTACGGAACAAAGAAGGGGATGAGACCAAGGCCGCCGTCGTACGTTCGATCGAAGGTACGTCGTAACCATCTCCAAACTGTCCGCCGCGGCGGTCGTCTAGATATCGACGCTGTTGCGATAAAAATATGGCTCCATCTTTATGAACCACCGCCGTTGTATTTGCAGTGCCCAACTTTGGAAAGGGGGTCGGTCGTCTTTTGAATCAAATCGTAGGAGTAAGTAAAAAAATCCTTTGAAGCTCTCGAGCGGGCGCCGTGGATTCGATCAACAATGATTAATCTCTCAACCGCCGCGCCGTTGACCGACCGACCGGAGGCGGCTCTCAACGAGGGGCTTTTTGTTATACCGACCGACCAGGCCGCCGCCGCCGATCAAAGAGATGGCCGGGATTTTTGCTAGGGACGGACGGCCATGAGCGGCCGAAGCGAGCGAACGACGACCGCTGAAAAACGACTTTTGCGAGCACGAGCTCCTCAGAGGGAGGGGGGAAGAAGGAAGCCCTGAGATTGGCGTTGCCGTGCACATTTTCAGCCTTAATAGACAGAGTGTATAAGTACGCATGAAATGAAAGCGTTCGTTCTTGCACGCTTTCTTTACAACTTGATCTGTATGAAAGACGATGCCGAAAATCGGCAGTAAGCGAAGTTGCACTGAGGCCAATTCTCTTCCCCCAAAACCCTCGCAGCTCTTTTCCCCTACCCCACCTCACCGAACTGCTCTTTCGCCCCGACAGATATAAATGTTTGAGCCGGCACGCCCGGCGTTTTAAAGTAGGTGGCGGACGGGTGGGTGGAGGAAGGAAGCTAGACCGACCGACCGCCGCAAAGATAGGGAGGTGTTAAATGGATCCGGCGATGCATATGGACGTGCCTAGCTCCCACCTCTTCCCTGCTGCAGCTAGAAGCTTTTTCCTTCCCCCTCTAAGCTCTAAGCGGCGAGATATCTCGGCACCGGTTTTAATTGCTGTACTTGGACCGCGGCGCATTCGCTGCACCAACTCGATCTCGCCTGCCCTGGATACCCGTAGCTAGCTATAGCTATGTGCCCGGCCGGCCGAGAGCCCGGCCGAAATGCCGGCCGACCGCCTTTTCTTAACCCCAGCCAGAAAACAGACTCTGAGCTGCACGGCGAGCATGCCGCATTGCGTAGCAGCTGGGACGTTATACGAGGCGCCCGCTCGCTCGCTCGTGGACGGGCTGGGAAAGAGCTAACCCTCCCCGGCCGGCCTTTCCTTGCATACTATGCATGAGACCGAGGGAGGGAGGGAGGGGATCCCTCCGAAGTCATGATTGTCAGATTTTGAATGGATGGAAATTACTGCTGAAAAACTGCGGCGGTGGTGCCTCATGTAATATTGCTATGCGTAACTTGCATGATGGGACGAGCTGCATGTTTTGCAACTACTAACTCTTAAACAGGTCGTCGCCGTGATATCCATCTCGTTCATCATCGTCTCCACGATCGGTCTCACCCTGAACACCATGGAGGGCCTCTCATCCAAGGATGACAACGGTGACCCGATCGACAATCCTAAGCTGGCCATGGTCGAGGCAGTCTGCATCACGTGGTTCACACTCGAGTACATCCTCAGGTTTGCCGCTTCCCCAGACAAGTGCGCCTTCGTCAAGGGAGGCATGAACGTCATCGACATCCTCGCCATTCTCCCATACTTCCTCTCGCTGTTTCTGCTCGGAGCGCCGGGAAGCAAGAAGGACGGAGAGGAGCAGAGCAGCTTCGAGGAGGTCCGCAGGATCGTCCAGGTGTTCAGGATCATGAGGATCCTCAGAATATTCAAGCTGGCCAGACACTCAACTGGACTCCAGAGTTTGGGATACACCATGAAGAGCAGCTACAAGGAGATGGGGCTGCTCATGCTCTTCCTCGCCATGGGTGTCCTGATCTTCTCCAGCTTGGTGTACTTTGCGGAAAAAGAAGAGGAGAACACCCTGTTCAGAAGCATCCCGGAGACCTTCTGGTGGGCTATCATCACCATGTGCACAGTGGGCTATGGCGATATATCACCGACCACATTCTTCGGCAAGATTGTGGGATCGATGTGCGCTGTGTGCGGTGTCCTCGTCGTCGCCCTCCCCATCCCCATCATTGTCAACAACTTCGCCGAGTTCTACAAGAACGAGATGCGGCGAGAGAAGGCTCAGAAGAGGAAGGAGGCGATCGAGCGGGCCCAGAGGGAGGGCTCCGTGGTGGCGTTCCACAACGTGAACCTGCGCAACGCCTTCATCAAGAGTATGGACCTCGTCAGCGTGATCGTGGACAATGGTAAGTCCGCTTTGGGCCTGTAGAACAACGACCAAGCCTACTTCAGCTACTAAGAGAGTGCACATACGTACTTTGGCATGTTTTTTGCAGGGCATGAAGTAACCATAAGGCTTGCTTTTCTAATATATCGCATTAACTCTACTATTCATGCGCACACTTCTCATTATTATGTTGAGTTTATCACACACATTTTTAGTTACTTTCTGTTATTCATTCGCACAGGTGGTTTCCACGGTCAGCATTACTTTTATAGTCGTCTCGACGATAGCCCTCACCATGAACACGCTGCCCGAGCTGCATGAGATCGACGCCGAGGGCAACCCCATGGACAACGAACACCTCGCGCTCATCGAGGCTGTGTGCATCACCTGGTTCAGCATGGAGTACATCCTTCGTTTCGCCACCAGCCCCAACAAGTGGAAGTTCTTCAAGGGCAGTCTCAACATCATCGACCTGCTCGCCATCCTCCCCTACTTCATCTCCCTCCTGCTCATCGAGTCCAACCGGTCCTCGGAGTCCTTCCAGGAGGTCAAGAGGATCGTGCAAGTATTCAGGATCATGCGGGTGCTGCGGATCTTCAAGCTGGCCAGGCACTCGACCGGCCTGCAGAGCCTCGGCTTCACCGTGAGGAACTCCTACAAGGAGCTCGGCCTCCTGCTGCTCTTCGTCGCCATGGGCGTGCTCATGTTCTCCAGCCTGGTGTACTTTGCGGAGAGGGACGTGCCGGACACTGACTTCACCAGCATCCCCGCGGCCTTCTGGTGGGCCGGCATCACCATGACCACCGTCGGCTACGGGGACATGGTGCCCACGACGACCATCGGCAAGCTGGTCGGCTCCTGCTGCTGCATTTGTGGTGTGCTTGTGATAGCTCTACCCATTCCGATCATTGTGAACAACTTCGCCGAGTTCTACAAGAACCAGCGGCGACGCGAGAAGGCGCTCAAGAGGCGGGAGAACCTGGAGAAGGCGAAGCGGCAGGGCAGCATCGTCACGTCGAAGGACATCAACCTGAGGGACAGCCTGGCCAAGAGCATGGAGATGGTGGACGTGGTCAACGAGCAAGGTAAACGGACTCACCAGCAGCAGCTGCGGACGACGACGGCGGCCACGGTGGAGCAGGCCCTGTGATCCAAAGATCGAAGGGACATGCATGGACCGCCGAAGCTGTACATATACTGCCTGCCCTCGGCGTACTACTACGTACTAAAGAGAGTGACCCCGTACGTGCTGAGTGCTGCTGACACTAATCAATCCAACAACGGCTGCTGCTGCAACAAGAAAGTGAATAAGAAAGGCTGGCTGTCGATCACAACGACGACGACGATTTCTTCGACAATGATTGCTCCAAGTTCTTATTTTTGTCATCCACGCTATCTCTTTCCCTCGACTTTTTATTTACTTACGCACATGTTGATTCATCTGTGTAATACTTATATTGAGTTCGTATAGTTTAACAAAAATTTTGTAGTTAGACTCGGTTTAATTGAGTACGTACACACTATTATGCAGTCATCTCAATTGGTCTTAACATTATATTTTAAGTTTACTTTTGCAGTGCACTTTAGTTTGTTATAATTCTTCCACATTATGTACGTATGATCTCTCTTCGCTGCCCTCTCTCCCTCTCTCGACCGTTCGACCGACCGACCGACCGCGTATACTGTACGTTTTGCTAGACGAGAATCCGGCGCACCGACTAGAGATATACCCTCGCGACGGCAGCCTCCCCCAAGTGGCCATAATTGACGACGAAGACGACTCGAAGGGCGGCCGATGCGCCAGCTGCATGCGCGACGCCTGCGTCTACGTGTTCAGGAAGCAGGAGAAGCTGACGTACCGGGGTCCGAAGCCGATCGTGGCGTACGCGGGGGAGCAATCGGCGCTCCGGAGGCGGGGCAGGAGGGGCGTGGTGCGGCTGCCCACGTCGGGCGAGAGGAAGAGGCCCCTGCCGAGGAATGTCTTCTTTGCCGGCGACGACGAGTGTGTCCGTCCGCCGGGGGCGAAAGGTACCTGGCCAGGTTTGCCATCGGTGGCTCGATGTGTCTGTCGTCCTCGTCCGATCATGCAATCACCACCAAGGTCGATCGATGTTGAACCATCCCAGCAGCAGAGCAACAAGATTCGTCATTCGTCGTCTTTTTCGCACCACATATCCAAGACCACCCGTGACGTTATATCCCCTCACGATTTCATTCCGCCTCCCTTGCTGCGCCCGCTCGCTATATGTAAATTCGTCCGCAACGCGTTCCGAGAAATTCAATCAGATCCCTCCTTCTTTTTGCAGCGATTTTGTACATACACAATCGGTTTAACACTCGAACACTTTTCCAGGGCTTCGAAGGATTTCGTCATGCCAGGCGGCGGGCTAGGTTTGCAGCAATTAAACCCGTATTATCGCGCAGTTATAATTACGATGGTTCATCTGCATGCCGTCCATATATACCCGCACATAGACGTTGGTTAAAATAATAGGCTGATAGTTCCACTGCCACAGATCCGTCCGTCCGTCCATATATGAGACAATAGGTGTAGCTCCCCTTTTACGACTCTTTTCTGCCCCGCCGGCGCCGAATGCGCGACTGTCGGAAGTGCGTATAAGCAGAGGACGAGCGGGCGGAAAGCCGTTAGATGTCTTCACTCACATCCGGCGAGATCAAGTCGTCGCAGAACTTCCGGGAAAGGGATGTGATGTGCTTCGTAATAAAAAGCCCAAGGCAGTATAGTTATGTAATTTGAGTATAGCCACACCATACGTTACGCATAGTATTCTAGCGTATTAACCTTAACAGCGCTTCGGAAGTATCTCTACGTATATATTAATGTCTGTGTTTCAATGTAGTCAATGTGTATCTGATGATTAGCCACGTCAAATCTTACACTTCTCTTTCCTCTTTAGGCCAGAACATGTCTGTGATGGGCAGCCAGCTGGAGATCGACATGGACCCCGAGGGCGAGGCGGCGGTGGTGCCGAGACACCAGGGAATGACCGGCACCGGGTGCTTCCACCTGCACGACCACTCCATGATAGAGGGATCCGGATCCGACAGGTAAAGATTTTACAATAGTTGCGTTTATATTAGCTATCATCAGGCAACAATTAACGGTGCTTCCTTCTCCATTGCAGGAAGGGCCCCCTCTACGTGAGCGAGATTTCTACGGCCGCCCTGATGCACAAGCGATTGGAGTCGCCGCAGCAGGAAAAGCGATGACCGAGAACGCACCTGGAATGTCGAACAAACCTGTCTTTTATGAGAGAATAAATGCAACTGCTATCTTTCAAGAAAGTTACTGTTCAGAGGTTAAAACGCAACTTACAAGCACACAAACAATATACTAACAGCATTCCGTGTGCGTGACCCCGACTAATCAACACAGGACGACCTGAGCTCGGACTCGAGCTCGATGGGCGGCCCACCCCGGCCGGGCGCCGGCGGCATCGCGGCCGCCATGGCCAAGGCCGTCGTACCCAGACTGCTCGGGTTGCCGTCCGCTCCGGCGACTGCACCCGTTTCCAAGAGGGTCGTCGACGGCGGGGGCAGCAACGCAGCAGGAGGAGGAGGCGCCGCAAACGACGGCGGCCTCACTGCGGTCGACTCGACGGCGATGCTCAGACAGATCACCGACAACTCCAACCAGATTAACAGCCGGGCGTTGGTGAGTCGGGCGTGCCCTAACACATCCTGGGAGTTTGCTAAAGAAACCATCATAAAACAGTTGTATAAACGTCTCTGCTTCCTGTCTAAATACCATTTCCTCCTTCTACGTACCTAAGTGTGCCCCGTGGCCGTCCTATCTACGTTTAACCCGTCGCCGCAATTTGCATGCAGTTGATTGTGGCTCGCTCTCTCTCTTTCTCTATTCCCTTTCTAAAACTCTCTCCCTCCCTGCTAGCCGTACGTTCCTTAATGTGTCCGCTTTTTTCGCTGTCCCGCTCGCGCGCCCCGCTTTCTTCTACAGTAGTACTAGAATTAAGTCTACCTCAGACTTTCCACGAGGACCCGACCCATTTACATAAGTGTAGCTGAAGAGACAGACAGACAGACAGACAGACAGGCGAACGGGGTCCCTTTCATATAACTTTCCCTCCCTCCCTCCCCTCGGAAAAGGCCGTTCCCGAGGACTTTGACGCCGACATGGGCGAGGACACGCCCGACCTGGACTTCTCGCCCTCGCCGACGGCCACGCTGGCATCGGCGTCCACCGCGACGACGGGCGCCGCGATACCGTCCAAGACGCCGATGCACGTGCTCGTCAAGGAGATCTACGACATGGTGCCGATAGAGGGAGAGGAGGAGGCGGAGGCCGAGGCCGAGGCCGAGGCCGGAGACTCCTTCGACGAGATGAGGGCGTCGACGGCCGGGGGCGGCGCCGAGAGCAACGTGGCGAGCAAGATCATCGACCGGATGGTGTCCAACGACAGCGCGGGGAACAAGAGCGGCAGCGGCGACCAGGTCCTTGATTGAGATGAGAGCGATCGAGCGAACACGCGAGCACACAGTCAGCCAGACGTACTACGTACACTACCTTAAAAACGTTTTGTACCTCCTTCGAATTTCTCCTACGAATCAAACGTTTCACTGTGGTACCTGCGACCGGCCAATGCGAGGCCCGGCTCCGCGGTGGCCCCGCGAAAGAAATCGGCAAGAGACTCACGAGAGCCAACTGGGACGGATGGCGAAACATTTAGTATATAGGTAGAAGACTTATTATGGCAAGCAATACGTACATACTCAACAGCACTGGCGTCACTAAATGCACGCGGCAAACTTAAATTTTGTGGACTGAGTACGGAACAACCATAGGAGACCATTTTCGCGGTTGTAAGACCGCTCGATTTTCTCGCCGCAAGTACGTCTTTTCTTTTACTACGCCTGTCACACACGATTTTCCCATTCACCGCCACTTCACCTCACCGCTTCTCCTTATCACCACCACCACCGCCATAAACGACCACCCTTCACTGACCCAATTTAGCCACGTGCAAACCACCTACTAAAACCGCCCCGAAACTGCCGCCGGTACTAGAGCGCTTAAAAGGCTCCATGTGACAATATCATTCTGCTCTCTTTTTCGGGTGCAGGGCTGGTTGTTGGATGCAGGGAATGATCATTCATGATGGCCGAACGAACGATCGAATGAGCTAGAGCCGCGCAATGTTTTACGTACTTGTGCTGTGCGGAGTGCATGGGGCTCGCTCGGCTTATAGTAATTGCGGGAGAAAAGAAACAATTGGAAAGCTGCCGGCTTAAACTCTTCTCTGTGCTCGCCTAGCTCTAACTGTCGAACAATGAAGCAAGTGTATGTCCTCGTCATACCGTACAATGAACGTACTGCTATATAGTACCATCAAATCGCCCAGCTATAAAAGGCGACCAAAGACCCATCATTGGACTGCTGTTGACCGTTTTTGTGATCGACCCGCTGCCCACAGTTCGAACTGATACATCACGTCCACTGGTGAATTCCTTCCTCTTGCTCGATCACCCTCACGTACGTTATATGCCCACACCATGCGGTTGGTTCATTCTCACCACAGTCAGTCAATCAACGTATTGTACCTACATACTTACCTACCTTCTACATTTTGGTGGGAGGATTGATCAAGGCCGGCCGGGGGTTGGCAGCGAGTGCGTACGTGTGGCCTGAAAATTTCAAAGAGTTACTCCTCCTGAGTTGAAAACGTTCCTTCCATCGCATCGATCCTGCCAGCCCCTGACCCGACCGAGAAAAAGAGCAGATGTAGTATTGAGCATGGCGCCGATAACGTGTCTCTATCACCTGCAGTTTCAGGCCGACCAGAATAACACGTCGCCCATGCAGCCGCCGTCGCCCTCAGCGCTGCCGCCGGCAGCCGCGGGGCCGGGCGCGTCGGCGGCGTCGGCAACGGCGCCAGCACCGCCATCCTCTCAGTCGATCCCCTCCCACTCCCCGCCGCCCTACGACGCACCCTCTCACACCTTCCCCACTCCCGACGCCTCGATGGCGCCTCCCGTCACGTCCGCGCCGTCCGTCATCCACATAAGCAGCGCCGCCACGACGCTGTCCTCGGGCAGCGGCGGCGGCGGCGACGGCGAAGACGGCGACGCCAAGGGAGAGGAGATCCCGCTGACCACCACCACCACAAAGCCCTAACTAAACCCAATCACCACCACTCCGTAGTAGATCGATCCCAACCCATCACCCTCCTTCGGTTTCACGTCTTTATTTCGGTTCAATTGCACCCCTGGTTCGAAAGGCGAAGAGAGAGATGCAGGCAGGCAGGCCGGTGATTCTAATAGTGTATGCATCGTATAAATTGAGTGCTGGGCACTGCGCCGATCGCCACATGTTCCGTACGATGAGAGTGTGTGTCATTTTGTTTGCAGATATCTGATCTCTCTGCTATCTCGATCTCGGATTCCACCCACACTCACTTCGATCCCGCCCCGTCCGTCGAGAATATAATGCGAAATAGAACATTAAGACAAACTGTACCATATAGCTAACAGACGTTATAGACACATCTCTCACAGTCTCCTACCTATATCCCGAGCACTCTATTTTGCTAATTCTCCTCATAAACGCGCTCGCTGTAGTTGCATGTCTCAGTAATTAGTAGCGCAGAAGCATCTAAACTAATAAACCCGAGGTTCAACGCGCATGGTATTAAAACTCTAGATGCTGATACGTAGAGAATCGTACACTCGTAGTGACATCGCGGTCTATTCTTTCAGCTTTCCCAGAGGCGTCGTTCAAACTTTTTCTACGCGTCCGACCTGGCCGACGAACGCAAGGCGAGAGAGGCTGAAGATCTGGCGAGCTCGACAGGTGCGGGAGCAGCGACGGCCACGAGTCACCTTCCGCCGCCGCCATCGTACCTGGCCGCGACGGGAGGCGTGGCGCCGTCCGCGCCGCCCTCGGAGCACACCTCGAGCGCGCTCAACATCGCGACGATCGGCTCTGCGATGGCCTCTTGCATGGCCTCGGCGTCGTCCACATCCTCCACCCCGAGGCCGTCGGCCATGGCTTCGCACCCACCGCCGCTCTCTGCGTCGGCGCGGTACGCCGCCAGCCGCCAGAAGAGCATGGACCGCTACAGCAGCATCGACAGCTCGGACACCTTCCTCAGCTGCAACACGCACCCGTTCCCCTCGCAGGGCTCGCTCGCCGGTCTCGAGGAGCTGGCCGCTAAAGGCAGCATGGCGGCCAACGGGTCCATGCCGTCGGTCAACATCAGCGGCATCAACAGCGTCTACGTGAACCCGTTCGAGCCGCCGAACAAGCGCAAGGTGGCGGCGGCCGGGCCGGCCGGCGGGCTCGGCCTCACGCCCAGCCCGAAGGCGAGCCCGTACAATAGCAGGCGGGCCGGCGTTGGCGGCAGGTACAGCGGCGCGCGGGTGATGAGCTCCGACACGGACGAGACATGGGCGGACGCGCTCGACCACGAAGACAATGTCTTCAGGGAGCTGAGGCAGGAGGCAGACGGGCAGGAAGACGCTGAAGAGGAGGAACAAGAGGAACAGGACTCTAAGAGGAGGAGAAAGGTACAATTGTCAAACTGCATGCTTTAAAAACGTTTCCAAATAACACCTCCTCGTATTTCTAGCCTCGTCACCACCGTCCACGTTACGAGTTGGATCCCGAAGACGTGCAGGTGCAGCTTCAGCGAGGCAGGCTGGACGACACTGGAGACGACGATGACGACGAAATGCAGGATGACGGCGATCGCCGCCGAAGCCGCCGGCAGCGTAGCCGGTCCTCCAGCCGTCCATCGTATATTCCGACAAAGGGAATCGCGGCGGTTCTCAACCAGGGCCTCGCCTCCATTGGAGGAAGGCTGAGTAAGACCTTATAGGTTATTGTTAGGTAGTACGTAAATCACTCCACTACGTATTTGAAGGTGGGAGGCGTGTTCCGCAACCAGAGCTTCACATCGGCTCCTCATCTGAGACTCTTGACCTGGCCCCGCTCAGGAAGAAGAGCTCGTCGTCGTCGCCGCCATCCAACGAGGAGGGCGCCGTCGGGGGCTCGGACAGACCGAAGAAGTCCATCCTGAAGAAGAAGCTGGCCGAGCAACAGCAGCTCGAGGAGGCCACCAAGGGGAGCGCCGACTCCGAGCTGGAGAGCCTCCTTCCCGCGGAGGGCGCCGTCGGCGGAGAGGGCACAGACAGTCCCGCCATGGGCCGTCGGTCGGCCGGCAAGTCTCCCTTCCGAGTTCAGCATCAGGACAGCTCGTCGTCGCCGCCCACCACGGCCATCGCGGAGTCGCCGTCTTCCTCGGAGACATCATCCACGCTTACTGTTAGGGCAAACGGTGAGCAGAAAACGTATTGCCCTTTGGCCGGCAGTAATAATCGGATTAATACGCCCAATTGAGGCTAATGCTTTTGTTCCTTCAGCCAAGAATAACTTCCTCGATCATGTGTTTTCTTCTTGCAGCCCCGTCAAGTTCCTCCACGGGTGGCGGCGGCGGCCGGTAACATCATCCGGCCGGCCGATGGCATGATCTCCTAGCTCCTCTCCTCGCTCGCTTATATTGCCAATGTTTGCCATCGCCGCGCCGCCGCCGACCGCACGGTCTGTCATCCAACCAACCAACCCTATTAGGCAGGTAACTACACAGCCATTAGTACCCGTGTTGCCACGTACATTGGGGTCTAGCATCATGAGCAGGTGGCCTCTCTCAAGCATGCGAAATCTGGCCTCACCAACCGGCTACCTCGCGCCGTCAATATTGACACACATCGTTATGTGTGTGCTCGCCTCTCTCTTTCACCGCGCTGACGACAGCCTCCGCAAATATGCTCCTACGGCCCCCTTCTCTTGCGTGTGGGGAATGAAGAGAAGAGAGGCCGCACACTTGTTGGATAGATCGGTGGCGAAAAAATACCGCTGCTGGTCCCTTGCAGTCTCCCGTAGCTAGTTTCTCGCTCTTTGTGTCAAA
>JAAUYK010074478.1_pt1 | contig 16143 bp, 18 predicted proteins | sample 7278021 | NCBI WGS metagenome assembly JAAUYK01 (sample SAMN14350223, study PRJNA611818) | marine sediment metagenome | isolation source: surface marine sediment (1.8m) | place: French Polynesia: Moorea | collected 2018-08
CCTAGGGCCTGTGGACATTCACGGCGCGCTCCTGGCGGGAGCGCATTTGCGCCGGGGCCAGGAGCGGGAGGCGCCGTGGGGTTGGGCCCCACAAGTCCTTCCGTGACGCCGCCCCGACGCAAATGCGCCCCGTCCCGAAGGGATCCGGCGAAATCGACCCGCTGCCGCGTTGCTCGTCGTCGAATATGCCCGGCATGTCCTTCCTCCTTGCGCCTAACAGCGGGCCGATTTCACTCGGACCAGGAGCGCGCCGTGAGTGCCAACAGGCCCTAGCCCCGTGGGCGCTTGATCTTTGCCCCCCGCTGACCCACATTTCCGGAAGCAAGCCGGAGACCCAGAGATGTTTATTCAGACCGAAGCGACACCCAACCCCGCGACCCTGAAATTCCTCCCGGGCCGCGACGTGATGGCCAGCGGCACAGCGAACTTCGAGAACCGGGACGACGCTGGGCGCTCGCCCCTGGCGGAGCGCCTGTTCCAGGTCGAAGGCGTCAGCGGCGTCTTCCTCGGCTCCGACTTCATCACCGTCGCCAAGGCCGAAGACAAGGAGTGGTATCTGCTCAAGCCCGCCATCCTCGGCGTGATCATGGAGCACTTCACCGCCGGGCGCCCGGTTATCATCGAGGGCGCGGCCCAGGAAGAGGCCGGCGCCGGCGAGGACGACGACGAGGTTGTTTCCCAGATCCGCGAGCTGATCGATACGCGGGTTCGGCCGGCGGTCGCCCAGGACGGCGGCGATATCGTGTTCCGCGGCTTCGAGAACGGCATCGTCTTCCTGCACATGCAGGGCGCTTGCGCGGGCTGCCCGAGCTCGACGGCGACGCTCAAGATGGGCATCGAGAACATGCTGCGGCACTACATTCCCGAGGTGGTTGAGGTTCGCGCCGTCGTCTAGCCTGGAACGGCGGAGAGGGCGGCATGGCGCGGCGCGGCAACGGGCGGCGCCTTCCGCCTGGCCATAGAGGATTCCTTCGGATAGGACCCGCGCTCGGTATCGCCCGGCTGTGAGGGAGCCGCGTCGGCTGGTTCGCGCCGGCCCTCCGTCGGTGCCGCGAAGACAAGGGAGCGACAAGGTGAGCAACATCCTGAGCGACGCCGCACTGGACCGCATCTTCCGGAACGCGCGCACCCATTCCTCGTGGCAGGACCGCGAGGTCAGCGACGTCCTTCTGCAGGCGGTCTACGACCTGGCGAAAATGGGCCCGACCAGCGCCAACTGCAGCCCGATGCGGCTGGTTTTCGTCAAGTCTCCGGAGGCCAAGGAGCGCCTCAAGCCGGCGCTGGCCGAGGGCAACGTGGAGAAGACCATGGCGGCCCCGGTAACCGCCATCGTCGGCCACGACCTGGCGTTCTACGAGCGCCTGCCCCAGCTCTTCCCCCATACCGACGCGCGCTCCTGGTTCGTCGGCAAGACCGAGTTGAGCAGGGACACCGCGTTCCGCAACGGCAGCCTGCAGGGCGCCTATCTGATGATCGCCGCCCGCGCGCTCGGCCTGGACTGCGGGCCCATGTCGGGATTCGACAACGAAGCCGTCGACCGCGCGTTCTTCCCCGACGGCCAGGTGAAGTCCAACTTCCTCTGCAATCTCGGCCACGGCGACCCGGAGAAGCTCCATCCGCGCTCGCCCCGGCTCGAGTTCGACCAGGCCTGCCGGGTGCTCTGACCCCGCCGCTCGTCCATGTCCCTGACCAGCCTGCTCGCCCTCGATTGCGCGGGCGGGGCCTGCTCCGCCGCCGTCTGGCGCGACGGCGCGGTGCGTTCGCGGCGTCTCGAGCTGATGGCGCGCGGCCACGCCGAGCGCCTTGTACCCATGATCGAGGCGGTGATGGGCGAGGCTGCGGTGGACTTCGCCGACCTCGAGGCGGTCGCCGTGACCGTAGGCCCGGGCGGCTTCACCGGCGTACGCATCGGCCTCGCCACGGCGCGCGGCCTCGCGCTCGCCGCCGGCCTGCCGATCCTCGGGGTGAGCAACTTCCGCGCCGTCGCGGCGGCTGTGCCGGAGGCCGAATGGCGCGACCGCGAGCTGGCTGTGCTGATCGACGCCAAGCGCGCGGAGGTCTACCTCCAGGTCTTCGGCGCCGGCCTCGTGCCGCGCGCGGCGCCGGTCAGCATCCGGCCCGAAAGCCTGGCCGGCCGCCTCGGGCCGGGCGCCTACCTCTTCGCCGGCGACGCGATCGAACAGTGCCGGAAGGCCATCGAGGCGGCCTGGGGCGATTCCGCCCTGACCGCTGCGCCGGGCCATGCCGACGCCGCCTGGGTCGCGCGTCTGGCCCAGGCCATGCCGCGTCCGCCCGCCGGCGCGCCGCCGCCCGAGCCGCTCTATTTGCGGGCGCCGGATACCACGAAGCCCGGCAAGCGGGCCTGACCTTCATGGCGACCGGCGACCCAGCGTTGAGTCCCGGTGGCGACCCGGAGGTGCTCGCGGCGCTCCATGAGGCCTGCTTTCCCGAGGATTCCTGGAGCGCCGAGGCGATCGCCTCGCTCGCGTCGGGCCCCGGCGTGTTCGCCTTGACCGCGACCGTCGGCGCCGCGGCGGGCGACCCGGCGGCGCTCGGTTTCGTCATGGCGCGCTGCGTGGCCGAGGAATGTGAGATCTTAACCATTTGCGTCCGTCCCGAGCAGCGGCGGCAGGGCCTCGGCCGGGCCCTCCTGCTGGCGGCCATGGCGAGGGCCCGGGCCTTCGGCGCTGAAAAGGTCCTGCTGGAGGTTGCGGAAGACAACCGGGCCGCGCGCGCTCTCTACGGCGGCCTCGGTTTCGTCGAGTTCGCGCGGCGCCCGGCCTACTATCAGCGCGCGAATCGCGACCGGCAGACTGCCGTGGCCCTGGCCTTCAGTTTCGCCGCCGTCTAGCGGCGCGGACCCGACGGCGGCCGCTGCGCCATTCGGACTAAATCAGCCGTCCGGTTCTAGGGAACACCAGAAAAAGTGCTGCTAATAGACAAACGATCCGGATGTTTGCCCATCCACGTTTATTAGTTGTTCTACACGGTTGCTTTAGGTTAACATAGTAACTATATTCTCTAGCAAGCAAACAAACGGGGTGCGCACGGGCTATGGCGGATCAATCAAACTCCAGCGAGCTCTTATCTCTGACGACGAACATCGTTTCGGCCCATGTGTCGAACCATTCCGTTCCCGTCGACGATCTTCCTCAGCTCATTCGGGACGTCTACCAAACGCTATCTACGGTTGGCGGCGTCACGGAACGGGAGACCGAACGGCCGACACCGGCCGTGCCGGTCAAGAAGTCCGTAACCCCCGATCACATCGTCTGTCTGGAAGATGGCAAGAAGCTCAAGATGCTGAAGCGCCATCTCAAGACGGCCTACAACATGACGCCGGAGGAGTATCGGGAGCGCTGGGGCCTTTCGCCCGACTATCCGATGGTCGCGCCGAACTACGCGAAGCAGCGGTCCAAGCTGGCCAAGCAGATCGGCCTGGGCACGCGCGCGCGGCGCCGCCGGGCCTAAACTCCGCCGTCCAGCTCGGCCGGGCGTGGCCGATAGGCCATTGTTCGCCGGCATTGCAGATGCGATATTCCCGCAGCACGTCTGATGCCGATCCGCGGGAGCGGCAGGCGCCATCGTTGGCGGAATGATGGATTCTCGTATCGAGCAGCTCTGCGTCGAGAAGGGCCTCAAGATGACCGAACAGCGGCGGGTCATCGCAAAGGTGCTTTCCGACGCGACGGATCATCCCGACGTAGAGCTCGTGTTCAAACGGGCGTCCGCCGTCGATCCGCGCATCTCGATCGCCACGGTCTATCGGACCGTAAAGCTGTTCGAGGAAGCCAATATCCTCGAGAAGCACGATTTCGGTGACGGTAGGGCGCGTTACGAGGAACGGTCCGACGAACATCACGACCATCTCATCGACGTCAACTCCGGCGAGGTGATCGAGTTTCGCAACGACGAAATCGAGAAGCTGCAGCGCCTGGTCGCACAGGAGCTCGGCTATCGGCTGGTCGGCCACCGGCTGGAGCTCTACGGCATCCAGGCCGAAGAGGCCGATGGCAAGCCGGCGCGGCGGGACCGCCAGCGGGAATCCTGAAATTTCTAGGAACCGATCGCGTCTTGCGTCATTCTCTGCAGCAACCCACTCTCTGCGGCAACTCACGGGGACGCCGCGTGCCGACAAGGCGGCCATGAAGACGTGACCCACAGCGAAATCCCGCGTCCGGTCGATGTCAGGGCGCGGAACCTGCACATTAGGCTGGCCGAATCGGCCGACGAGATCAGGGCCTCGCAAGGCCTGCGCTACCGCGTCTTCTGCGAGGAGATGACGGCCAAGCCGAGCCAGGAAATGGCCTCGCTGGAGCGCGAATTCGACAGCTTCGACGAGTTCTGCGACCATCTCCTGGTGATCGACGAGACCCGCGGGAGCGACGCCGCGCAGGCCGTGGTCGGGACCTACCGCATGATGCGCCGCGAGGCCGCGGACCGCTTCGGCCGGTTCTACACCGCGGGCGAATACGATATCACCAACCTGGTGGCCCACGGCGGGGAGCTGCTGGAGGTCGGCCGGTCCTGTGTCGATGCCGAGTACAGGACCGGCGCAACCATGTACCTTCTCTGGCGCGGCATCGCGGCCTACGTGTTCCACTACGACATCGATATCCTGTTCGGCTGCGCCAGCCTGCCCGGCGTTGAGCCGCGCGAACTCGCCGTGCCGCTCGCCTTCATGTATCACAACCACATGGCGCCGGCCTTTCTGCGGCCGCGCGCCCTGCCCGAGCTCTACGTCGACATGGACTTCATGCCGCCGGATCAGATCGACCAGAAAGCGGCGCTCCAGGCCCTGCCACCGCTGGTCAAGGGCTATCTGCGCCTCGGCGGCTTTGTCGGCGACGGCGCCGTCGTCGACGGCGAATTCGGCACGACCGACGTCTGCATCCTGGTCAAGACCGACCGCGTGACGGAGAAGTACTACCGTCACTACGTGCGGGAGGAGAGCAGGGCCTGACGGTCATGGCGAAGACCATCCCCTCCTCGCGGCTCGTCGCGCTGGTCCGTCTCTCCCTCATGACGGGCTTCACCTTGCCGATGATGGCTTTGCAGACACTTGCGCTCTCCCTGAAGCTCCGGCTGAGCCACAAGCTGCCCCGCTGGTACCACCAGCAGTGTTGCCGGATCCTCGGCATCGAGGTCGTGTGCAAGGGCGAGCCGTCGCACGAGCATCCGACCATCTACCTCGCCAATCACGTCTCCTATCTGGACATCACCGCCCTGGGATCGCTGATCTACGGCTGCTTCATCGCCAAGGCGGAGGTGCGATCCTGGCCCCTGTTCGGCTGGCTGGCCCGGATGCAGCGGACGGTTTTCGTCGAGCGCCGGCGGACCCGCACCGCCGACCACCGCGACGAGCTGCTGGACCGCATGGAAAGCGGCGACGACCTGATCCTGTTCCCCGAGGGGACCAGCGGCGACGGCAATCGGGTCAAGCCCTTCAAGAGCGCGCTCCTGTCCGTGGCCGAGTACCGGCCGAAGGGCCGCCCGGTCCGGGTGCAGTCGGTCTCCATCGCCTATACCAAGCTCGACGGTTTGCCCTTGGGCCGCTACCTCCGGCCGCTCTTCGCCTGGTATGGCGATATGGATCTGGCACCCCATCTATGGCAGATGGCGGGAATGGGGCGACTGACGGTTGAGATCCGTTTCCACCCGCCGGTCACGGTGGACGAATTGGGATGCAGGAAGGCCTTGAGCGAACACTGTCAGCGTCTTTCATCCCTCGGTGTGGCCTCGGCCCTGACCGGGCGCCCCATGCCGGCCGGGGAAGCCGCGGTGCCGGTCCCGGCAAGCTAGGAAACCGCCGTTCTTGCCCGACCTCGCGCGCCTAGACATGTCCCGACCACGAAGAGACCCCGCGGAGCCCGCCGGAACGGCGGCGGAATGCGCCTGATATGGCAAAGCAACTCTTTATCAAGACCTATGGTTGCCAAATGAACGTCTACGACTCGACCCGTATGGCGGATACCTTGGCCCCGCTTGGCTATGCCGTGACCGACAGGCTCGAAGACGCCGATCTGGTGATCCTGAATACCTGCCATATTCGTGAGAAGGCGTCGGAGAAGGTCTTCTCCGAGCTCGGCCGGCTGCGCCGGCTGAAGCAGGCCAAGGCGGCCCGGGGCGCGCCCATGCTGATCGGCGTCGCCGGCTGCGTCGCGCAGGCGGAAGGCGAGGAGATCGTGCGCCGCGCGCCCCAGGTGGACCTGGTTTTCGGCCCCCAGACCTATCATCGCCTGCCGGAGATGGTGCGCCGCGCGCTCGGCCCCGAAGCCGGCCGGCCGGTCCTGGATACCGAGTTTCCGACCGAATCCAAGTTCGATCACCTGCCGGAGGAGGCCTCGCCCCAGGGCGCCGCGGGCTTCCTCTCGATCCAGGAAGGCTGCGACAAGTTCTGCACCTTCTGCGTGGTGCCCTACACCCGCGGCGCCGAGTTCTCGCGGCCGGCCGCCGAAATCGTCGCCGAAGCCGAGCGCATGGTCTCTGCCGGCACGATCGAGATCACGCTGCTCGGCCAGAACGTCAACGCCTATCACGGCGAGGCCGGGGGCGCCGCCACCTGGGGCCTCGGCCGCCTGATCCGGCGCCTGGCCCGGATCGACGGCCTTCGGCGCCTGCGCTACACGACCTCCCACCCCGCGGACATGGACGCCGAGCTGATCGAAGCCCACGGCGATGTCGCGGAACTCATGCCCTACCTGCACCTGCCGGTGCAGTCGGGTTCCGACCGGATCTTGCGGGCGATGAACCGGCGCCACGGGGCCGCGGACTACCTCGACATCGTGGCCCGCCTGCGGCGCGCCCGCCCGGACCTGGCCTTGTCCTCGGACTTCATCGTCGGCTTCCCGGGCGAGACCGATCAGGACTTCGCCCAAACTCTGCGCCTGGTCACCGAGGTCGGCTACGCCCAGGCCTACTCCTTCAAGTACTCGCCGCGCCCGGGCACGCCGGCGGCCGATCAGCCCGATCAGGTGCCCGAAGCGGTCAAGGACGAGCGTCTCGCCATGCTGCAGACCCTCTTGAACGAGCAGCAGACGGCCTTCAACCGTGCCAGCGTGGGCCGGGTGGTCGAGGTCCTGTTCGAACGCGCCGGTCGCGGCGCCGGCCAGCTGGTCGGGCGCAGTCCCCATATGCAGGCGGTCCACGCCGCCGCGCCCTCGGCGCTCCTGGGCCGGCTGGTGCCGGTCGAGATCGAGGCGGGTCATGCCAACAGCCTGGCCGGCCGGGTCGTCGAGGCGCGCGCCCCAGGGCCGGCCGGCGGGATTCCGGTCGGCGCAGCTACCGCGGGAGCCGGCCGATGAGCGTCTCCCAGACGGCCGATCAGCCCGATGTCCTGCAGTTCGAGGACAACAGCGTGCTCCCCATGCTGTTCGGCGAGCACGACCAGAACCTGGCAAGGATCGAACGGCAGCTCGGGGTCTCGCTCGCCTGCCGCGGCAATCAGGTGGCGATCAGCGGGCCGCCCGACGCGGTGCGCAACGCACGGGCCGCGCTGACCGCGCTCTACGACCGCTTGCTCAAGGGCCTCGGCGTCGGCGACGGCGAGGTCGACGCCGTGGTGCGGCTGGCCCGGAGCGAGGCCGACCCGGACCAGGGCGCGGCAGCCGACGCGATCCACGCCGAGCATCTTACGATCCGGACCCGCCGGCGGCACATCTCGCCGCGCTCCGCCGGCCAGGCGGCCTACATCGACGCGCTGATGCGCCACGAGCTGGTGTTCGGCCTCGGGCCCGCCGGCACCGGCAAGACCTACCTGGCGGTCGCCATGGCGGTCTCGCTGCTGATGTCCGGCAAGGTCGACCGGCTGATCGTGTCGCGGCCCGCCGTGGAGGCGGGGGAGCGGCTCGGCTTCCTGCCGGGGGACCTGCGCGACAAGGTCGATCCCTACCTGCGGCCGCTTTACGACGCGCTCTACGACATGCTGCCGGCCGATCAGGTCATGAACCGCCTGTCGAGCGGCGAGATCGAGGTCGCGCCGCTCGCCTTCATGCGCGGGCGCACGCTCAGCAACGCCTTCGTCATCCTCGACGAGGCGCAGAACACCACGCCCGTCCAGATGAAGATGTTCCTGACCCGCTTCGGCGAGAACAGCAGGATGGCGATCACCGGAGACCTGTCGCAGATCGATCTGCCTCACGGCCAGCCGTCCGGGCTGCGCGACGCGGTCGAGCTGCTGGGCGATCTGGACGAGGTGGCTTTCGTCCGCTTCACCGACGCGGACGTGGTGCGCCACGCCTTGGTCACGCGGATCGTTCGAGCCTACGATGCCAGGGACCGGAAGCGCGGCGACAAGGGGCGATGAGGGCGAGACGACGGTCTCTCAACAGGGCATGAGCGAAGAACCTCCAAGTACCGGCTTGAAGCTCTGGGTCCTCGCCGAGGATCCGCGATGGCTGTCCGACCTGCCCGAGGCAGAGGCCGTTGCGCGCCGCGCCGCCGAGGCGGCCTGGCGCGCGGCCCGGCCGTCCGACGACGCGGCGCCGCCAAGTGAGGTCTCGATCGTGCTCGCCGACGACGCCACCGCGGCGGAGCTGAACCGGCGCTACCGGGGGCGGTCCGGCCCGACCAACGTGCTGTCCTTCGGCGATCTCGACGGGCCCGGCGATCCCGGGCCCGGGCCGCGCCTGCTGGGCGACGTGGTGCTCGCCCGCGAGACGATCGCCCGCGAGGCGGTCGTCCAGGACAAGCGACTGGCCGATCACTTCGCCCATCTCGTCGTTCACGGGCTGCTCCACCTGCTCGGTCACGATCATCAAACCGCCGGCGAGGCGGCCGCGATGGAAGACCTCGAACGCCGGATCCTGGCCGGGCTGGGCGTTCCCGACCCCTATCGGGACGCCGCCGAACCTCGGGACGCCCTGCCGGCGGGAACTGTGTCATGACCAGCTACTCCGGCAACGCCAAGCTGGGCCGCAACGGCCAGAGCGAAGGGGGGCCGCTCGTCGGCCTCTGGCAGTGGCTGCGCGGCCTGTTCCGCGCGCGCAACGGCGATGCCCTGCGCGAAACCATCGAGGAGATCATCGAGGAGATCGGCGAGACCGAGGTGGAGGACGCCGAGGGCCCGCCGATCAGTAACGACGAGCGGATCATGCTCGCCAACATCCTCAAGCAGCGTCACTCCACGGCCTACGACGTTATGGTGCCGCGCGCCGACATCGTCTCGGTCGACGCCGAGACGGACCTGGACGAATTGCTCGACGTCATGAGCAAGGCCGGGCACTCGCGCCTGCCGGTCTACCGCGGCACGCTCGACGACGTACTCGGCCTGGTCCATATCAAGGACGTGCTGCCTTGCGCGGCCGCGCCCGAGAACTTCGATCTGCCGGCGATCATGCGCAAGGTCCTCATCATCGCGCCCTCGATGCGGGTCCTCGACCTCCTGCTCGAGATGCGCCTGTCGCGCACCCACATGGCGCTGGTGGTCGACGAATTCGGCGGGATCGACGGGCTCATCACCATCGAGGACCTGGTCGAGGAGATCATCGGTGAGATCGAGGACGAGCACGACGTGGTCGACGGGCCGAAACTGGTGTTCCGGGCCGACGGGTCGCTGATCGCCGATGCCCGCGCCATGGTCGAGGAGTTCGAGGAGCTGGTCGGTCCCGTGCTCTCGGATGAGGAGCGGGAAGAGGATATCGATACGCTGGGCGGCCTGGTTTTCTCCCTGGCCGGCCGGGTTCCGACCCGAGGCGAGCTCCTGGTGCACGAACCCTCAGGTGTCTCTTTCGAGGTGCTGCAGGCCGACCCCCGGCGCATCAAGCGGCTGCGTGTTCGCAACCTGCCGGAAAGGGTGACCGACCGTGGCCATCGCGCTGCAGACTGATCCGGCGGCACCCGCGCTCAAGCTCGCCCGCCGCCTGGCCGGCCTCGGCACCTGGCCGCGCCTCGCATTGGCGGTCGGCCTGGGGCTCCTGGCCAGTACCGCCCTGCCGCCGCTGCATCTCGTGTTTCTGCTGGTGCCGGCCTTCACCGGCCTGCTTTGGCTGCTGTCCGGGGTAGGTAGCGCGCGGGCCGCGTTCGGCCTCGGCTGGGCTTTCGGCTTTGGCTACTTCCTGGCCGGACTCTATTGGGTCGGCATCGCCTTCTTCGTCGACGCGGAGCGCTTCGCGCTGCTGATGCCGCTGGCGGTCGGCCTGCTGTGCGGCGGCATGGCGCTCTTTCCGGGCGTCGCGGTGGCGCTGGCCTGGCGTCTGCCGGGTCCCCGGCACGGCCGCTGGCTGATGCTGGCCGCCGCCTGGCTGTTCGCCGAGTGGATTCGGTCCTGGTTCTTGACCGGCTTCCCCTGGAACCTCGTCGGGTCGGTCTGGGTGTTCTCCGACGCCGTGCTGCAGAGCGCCGCGCTGGCCGGCGTCTGGGGCCTTTCCTTCGTCACCGTGGCCGCCGCCGGGGCCCCCGCCACGCTGGGTATCGCCGGCGCTGGCCCGTGGATGCGCTGGGCGCCGGTGTCGGCAATGGCCGGCTTGCTGCTCCTGCTGTGGGCGGCCGGGGCCTGGCGGCTCGCCTCGGCGCCGGCGCCCGGCGCCGACGGGGTCGAGGGCGTGCGGTTGCGCCTGGTCCAGCCGAGCATCGAACAAACGCTCAAATGGGACCCCGAGCTGCGGTTGCGCAACCTGGTCGACCAGGTGAACCTGTCCCGGCGGCCCGGCGCGGAACCTGTCACCCACGTGATCTGGTCCGAGACCGCGGTGACCTATTCTCTGGAGCAGGAGCCGATCCTGCGCCGCGACCTCGCCGCGGTCATCCCGCCGGACGGACTGCTGCTGACCGGCGCGATCAGGTCCTCCTTCAGCGGCGGCCGCCGGCAGGTCTGGAACTCCTTCCATGCGCTCGACGGCGCCGGCGCGATCCGGGCCACCTACGACAAGTTCCACCTGGTGCCCTTCGGCGAGTACGCGCCGCTCCGGGAGTGGTTGCCGATCGACAAGCTGACACCCGGCGCCATCGATTTCAGCGCCGGCCCGGGGCCGCTGTCGCTTGACCTGCCGGGCCTGCCGCCGGTCGGCCCGCTGATCTGCTACGAGGTGATCTTTCCCGGTGCCGTGGTCCAGGCGGACAGCCGCCCTGGGTGGCTGCTCAACCTGACCAACGACGCCTGGTTCGGCACCAGCTCCGGGCCGCACCAGCACCTAGCGGCGGCCCGCCTGCGCGCGGTCGAGGAAGGCCTGCCGATCGTACGCGTCGCCAACTCTGGCATCTCCGCCGTCATCGACAGCTACGGCCGCCTGCTCGACAGCGCCGGCCTCCAGGAGGTCCGGCTGATCGACTCCCCCCTGCCGAAGGCGCTCGAACCGACGCCCTTCTCGCGAATCGGCAATGCCGTCATTGCCGTGTTGCTGTTCGCGGCCCTGGCGCTGGCCTTCGGTCTGAAGTGGCGCGAAGGCCGATAATCTTCTCTCTTTCCGAGTTCATAAAACCTTCATAAGGGTTCACAATCAGACACATACTATGGTATGCGTTGACTGCATCGGGATCGGGGGTTGATGCGAAGATTTTCAAGAAGGAGATTACCGTATGAACCGGGGTGGGGATAAAGACTCCAGCCGCGGCGAAGGCGTGCCCAATCCAATTGATGTTCACGTCGGCGGCCGGGTGAAGCTCCGTCGGACTTTGTTGGGGATGAGCCAGGAAAAACTCGGGGAGGCCATCGGCCTTACTTTTCAGCAGATCCAGAAATACGAGAGGGGTTCGAACCGGATCGGCGCCAGCCGGCTCTTCGACCTGTCGCGCGTGTTGGACGTGCCGGTCGGTTTCTTCTTCGACGACATGTCGGAAGACGTCGCCGCCGCGTCGCCCGGTCAGGTGCGGGGCAAGGCCGAGGTCGAGCCCTTGAACGAGCCCAGCCCGATGGCCCGCCGGGAGACGCTGGAGCTGGTACGGGCCTATTACAAGATTCAGGATCCCCAGGTCCGAAAGAGGCTGTTCGAGATGGTCAAGGCGCTCGGCCTCGGCCCCTACGAGAAGGCCGGCTGACGCGGCGACGCTGCGGCATTTCTGCTTGACGAAAAAATTGCACTGGCGGCAAAGTGCCGCCGGCCGCGGCTACCGTGCTATCGGCGGCGCAGCGGAATGACGGCAAATCCGCCATCGGCTTGGCTCTGCGCGACGACCGCAAGGTCCCGAAGGTCGCGGCACCCGCCTGGGAGAATCTGATTTGAAACAGAGGCGATATCTCTTCACCAGCGAATCCGTGTCGGAAGGTCACCCCGATAAGGTTTGCGACCGAATCTCCGACACTGTGGTGGATCTGTTTCTGTCCCAGGACCCTCTGTCGCGGGTCGCGGTCGAGACCCTGGCCACCACCAACCGGATCGTTCTCGGCGGCGAGGTCCGCGGGCCCTCGACGGTGACGCCGGAACTGATCGAGGAAGCGGCGCGCCAGGCGGTCAAGGATATCGGCTACGAGCAGGAAGGCTTTCATTGGCGATCGGCGGCGGTCGAGAACTTCATCCACGAACAGTCAGTGGACATCGCCCAGGGCGTCGACGCCGCCGGCAACAAGGACGAGGGCGCCGGCGACCAGGGCATCATGTTCGGCTACGCGTGCCGCGAGACCGAGGAGCTCATGCCGGCGGCCATCCACCTGTCGCACAAGATCCTCCGGCTGCTCGCCGAAGCGCGCCACGCGGGTGACGCGCCCGGCCTCGGCCCCGACGCCAAGAGCCAGGTGACCCTCCAGTACGAAGACGACAAGCCGACCGGCGCAACCTCGATCGTGGTTTCGACGCAGCACGCGGAAGAGCTCGATCAGGACGCGGTGCGCGAGATCGTCCGGCCCTACGTCCTCCAGGCCCTGCCCGAGGGCTGGATGTGCGACGACAGCGAGTTCTACGTCAACCCGACCGGCCGTTTTGTGATCGGCGGCCCGGACAGCGATTGCGGGCTGACCGGGCGCAAGATCATCGTCGACACCTATGGCGGCGCGGCGCCCCACGGCGGCGGCGCCTTCTCCGGCAAGGACCCGACCAAGGTCGACCGCTCGGCAGCCTACGCGGCGCGCTATCTGGCCAAGAACGTGGTCGCCGCCGGGCTCGCCGAGCGCTGCACGATCCAGCTGTCCTACGCCATCGGAGTCTCGAAGCCCCTGTCGGTCTACGTCAGCGCCTGTGGCGGCGAGCACCGGGTCGATCCGCATAAGCTGTCGCTTACGCTGCAGGACATGGTCGACCTCTCTCCGCGCGGCATCCGCGAGCATCTCGGCCTGAACCGGCCGATCTATGCCCGCACGGCGGCGTACGGCCATTTCGGCCGCGCGCCCGACCCGCAAGGTGGATTTTCCTGGGAGCGCCTCGACCTTGTGGAAGGACTTAAGGCAGCCTTCGACGCCTGACCGGCGTTCGCTTGGGTGCGCCCGGTCCCGCCGGGCAGGCGCGATCCGCCGCTAGGCGCATGGCCGGCCGCGATCCCCACGAGGGCCCGGGCTTTCCGCGGCGCAAGACCCACGGCCGCCGGCTCGGCCGGCCGCTGCGGCCCAAGGCGCGGAGCCTGCTGGAGAGCCGGCTGCCCGAATTGGCCGTTTCGCTTCCCGCGCCCGGCTTGACGCTGGACGCCGGCGGCCTGTTCGACGTGCCGCCGAAGGAAGTCTGGCTCGAGATCGGTTTCGGCAGCGGCGAACACCTCGTTTGGCAGGCGGCGGAGAACCGGGACGTCGGCATGCTCGGTGCCGAGGTCTTCATCAACGGCGTCGCCGCCGCGGTGAAGCGCATCGAAGCCGAGGGGGTCGGCAACGTCCGGCTCTACCAGGGCGACGCGCGCGATCTGCTGGATGCCCTGCCACCGGCGGCGCTCGGCCGGGTGTTTCTGCTGTTTCCCGACCCCTGGCCCAAGGTCCGGCATCACAAGCGCCGTCTTCTGACGGATTCCCTGCTCGACCGCCTGGCCACGACCCTCAGCGACGGCGGCGAGCTGAGGGTCGCGACCGACCACGACGGCTATCTGCGCCGCATCCTGGAGTTGACCACCGCCCATCCGGCCTTCCGCTGGCTGGCCCGGGGCCCGGACGACTGGCGGCGCCGTCCGGACGACTGGCCCTCGACCCGCTACGAGCTCAAGGCGCTCAGCCAAGGCCGCCGACCGGCCTTCCTGCGCTTCCTCCGCGTGCCCCGGGACAGAGCCCCGGCGACGGCCGCCGATCCGGCATAAAGGCCTTGCGAACTTGGGTTTCGGGGCGTAAATTCCGCCTAACCATAAGGGTGGACGCAACCGGCCGAACCGGGTGCGTCTGGCTCTCGAAACGAGGTGGGCCAAGGGCCCACTTTTTTGTTCGGCATAAGCGGGAGTCGGTGAGTGGCGCTATCGAAGCCTTTCGAGGCGGTGCCTGGCGCGCATTTGACCAGTGAAGGTAAGGCGGCCGAAGTCGAGCAACTGATCTCGGCGCCGCTCGAGGCGCTCGGCTACGCGATCGTCCGCGTGCTGCTGTCCGGCGACCGGCGGGCCAAGCTGCAGGTAATGGTTGAGCGGCTCGACGGCGCGGCCGTCACGGTCGACGACTGCGCCGCCGCCAGCCGCGAGATCTCGGCCCACCTCGATGTGGCCGACCCGATCCGCAGCGCCTATGTGCTGGAGGTGAGCTCGCCGGGGATCGACCGACCGCTGACGCGGCTGGACGACTTCGCCCGCTTCGCCGGCTTCGAGGCGCGGCTCGAGACGCGCATGCCGATCGAGGGGCGCCGGCGCTTTCGCGGCACGCTGCTCGGTCTGGACCGGGACTCGATCCGCCTGGCGACGGAGACCGGCGAGGTCAGCTTGCCCTTCGGTGACCTGGCCAAGGCCAAGCTGCTCTTGACCGACGACCTGATCGCGGCCCATGGGGCGGCGCCGACGGAACGACAGTAATTTTGACGATGGGGACCGAGACGAGATGATGGAGACGGCAACTCTTTCCCGAACCGAGCTGCTGCAGGTGGCCGACGCCGTCGCGCGCGAGAAGAGCATCGAGCGCGACGAGGTGCTGGAGGCCATGGAGCAGGCGATCGGCAAGGCCGGCCGCGCCAAGTACGGCCACGAGCACGATATCCGGGCCGAGATCGACCGCAAGTCCGGCGAGATCAGGCTGCGCCGCTTCCGCGAGGTGGTCGACGAGGTGGAGAACGAGTTCACCCAAATGACCCTCCAGGACGCCGAGATCCGCCGCCCGGGCTCGACAGTCGGCGATTTCGTGGTCGAGGACCTGCCGCCGATCGACCTGGGGCGCATCGCCGCCCAGACGGCCAAGCAGGTGATCGTCCAGAAGGTGCGCGAGGCGGAGCGCGCGCGGCAGTTCGAGGAGTACAAGGATCGCACTGGCGAGATCGTCAACGGTATCGTCAAGCGCAACGAGTTTGGCAACGTCACGGTCGATTTGGGACGGGCCGAGGGCCTGATGCGCCGCGACGAGTCCTTGCCGCGCGAGTCCTTCAGGACCGGCGACCGCCTGCGCGCCTACATCTACGACGTTCGCGAGGAGAGCCGCGGGCCCCAGATCTTCCTGTCCCGGTCCCATCCGCAGTTCATGGCCAAGCTGTTTGCCCAGGAGGTGCCGGAGATCTACGACTCGATCATCGAGATCAAGGCGGTCGCTCGCGACCCGGGCAGCCGGGCGAAGATCGCCGTGATCTCTCATGATTCGGCGATCGACCCGGTCGGCGCCTGCGTCGGCATGCGAGGCAGCCGCGTCCAGGCCGTGGTCAGCGAGCTGCAGGGCGAGAAGATCGACATCATCCCCTGGTCGCCGGACACCGCGACCTTCGTCGTCAATGCCTTGGCGCCCGCCGAGGTGACCAAAGTCGTGCTGGACGAAGAGCAAGGTCGGATCGAGGTGGTAGTCCCCGACGATCAGCTGTCGCTCGCCATCGGACGGCGCGGCCAGAACGTGCGGCTTGCCTCGCAGCTCTCGGGCTGGGAAATAGACATTCTGACCGAAGACGAGGAGTCGCGGCGGCGGCAAGAGGAGATCCGCAACCGCTCCCAGATGTTCATGGATGCCCTCGAAGTGGACGACGTAATCGCCCACTTGCTGGTGGCAGAAGGCTTTACCAGCCTCGAGCAGGTCGCCTTCGTCCCAATTCAGGAACTGGCGGAGATCGAAGCCTTCGACGAAGAGCTTGCTGAAGAGCTCCGCATGCGCGCGCGGGCCTTCCTGGAAGAGCAGGACCGGAAGTTCGA
>JAAUYK010073801.1_pt1 | contig 16138 bp, 9 predicted proteins | sample 7278021 | NCBI WGS metagenome assembly JAAUYK01 (sample SAMN14350223, study PRJNA611818) | marine sediment metagenome | isolation source: surface marine sediment (1.8m) | place: French Polynesia: Moorea | collected 2018-08
CATTATCCAGGCATTTAATTATCGTCTGGGCACCAACCATGTGATTAATACTGTTGATTGATTCCAGCAGTGAATAATTAAAACCTTTAACGTCGCCAATCTCGTTAAATTGCCTGGCATCGAGTTTGACATAATCAACGTTTAGTTTTCGAACGTTATTGATTGTAGAAGGGTTATAGTTGAAGTCATCAAGTGCAATCTTGCAGCCTATCTGCTTGACTAATGCTATAAACCGTTGCAATGAATTTACATTTCCATAGAAGTGTCGCTCATTGATTTCCAGGCATAGCCTCGACGGCGCCAACTTATATTCCTTGAGAAGTTGATCGAGCTGTTCGATAAACTGCTCGTTGAGAATAGACTGCTTTGAAATATTGATATTTATTATATGACTATCCTTGAATACCTGTTTGCCATACGCCATCATTTCCATGATAAATTTCAATACCCATTTATCTATAGCAGCCAGTAAATGATAGGCCTCAGCCGTCTGGATAAAGCTATCGGCAGATATTATTTCTCCATTCTCATTCTTCATGCGCAGTAAGATTTCATGCATGATAGTGTCGTTTAGTTCATCAAGCGGTTTTATCCGTTGCGTATATACTTTGAAACTCTCATGATTCAGGTTATGTTGCAGCTCTTCAAGCAGTTTTAGATGACCGCTATACTGTTTGGTCGCTGTCATGTCAGAGGTAAATATTTGCAAGCTGTTACCACCTGAACTCTTGGATTTGTTACAAGCCAGTTCGACGTTACGATAAACCTGCGCAATATCATCGGTTGTTGATGGCGATACAGTGGTGATGCCTATACTGGTTGAAATCGTATATTGTTTATCTTGCCATTCAAACTTTAACTTGTTTAACTCTTCACGGAATATTTCGGCAATCAAACGAGATTTTTCCAGTGAACAGCTGTACATTATCAAGCCAAATTCGTCGTTTGCTATACGAGCAAGTGTGTCCGTATCTCGCATCAGGTTTCTTAATCGGTTGGCGACTTTCTTTAATAACTCATCACCCGCTTCATTGCCGCAGCTGTCATTAATTAGTCGAAAACGATCAATGTCTATCAGGCAAAGCGCGTGTTCACTTTCCCGGTCTTCAGCATTGGCTACCAGATGGACCAGGCGACGATTGAATTCGTTACGATTGATTAGGCCAGTAAGCGGATCATGAGTGTCTTGCCAGCTAAGCGTTTTCTCCATTTTTTTCTTTTCAGTGATATCCCTGAAAATCATGACCGTACCTTTCAGGGTTTTTTCTTCAGAAATAATGGGTGTTACGCTGTATTCAATACCGTATTCAAGCCCGTCACGTCGAATAAGCAGGATTTCCTCTGTGCCGTGGATCGCGGCTTTCTTTTCAAGGCAACTGAAAACCGGATTAGGTAATTCCATATGGCTTGTTTCATCCACCAGTTTCAGTACCGAAGAAATTTTCCTGCTGTTTATTTCCTTTGCTACGAAACCGGTATACACCTCGGCGACGGGATTGATATAGGTAACCTTGCCAAATTTATCAGTCGCAATGACACCTTCACCAATTGCCTGTAGCGTGATCTCTGCCTGTTCCTTGTGGCGAATCGTGTCATCAGAATATTTGTTAAGCTCGTGTATATCCCTTTGTAATCGAATATTGTCTGTGTTTTTTTCTTCAAGATGCATGCGTAGCTGGTTTGCCTGTTCGTTTATCATTCCAGCCAGCGTAAATGCTTCTATTAATGCTTTTGAATAATAGCTTGCTGTAATCAGTAACATGCAATAGGTCACTGTAAGTAGAGCCGCAAAGGGATAGCCCGTCTCTGGCGGCAAACTATAAATCCAGAAAATTGTCGGGAAAATGAAAGCGGATATATAAATGATATAAGCTGGCAGAAATATCGACAGTACCGGCAGGAACGAGACAGCCATGGTGGCCAGCACCAATAACAAAATAGTTTGTATGTAGCTATCGACAAGGGGCAGGAATATCAGATAGCCGACACTGAAGGTCAGTGCGGACAGTCCGCTCATGAATGTGTGATAAACAGCCCATTGATTATTAACATGAAGCGTATTCTTGTTTTTATTGAATTCCTTGATCAATATGGTGTGAGTAAATGCCGTAATGACGACAAATGCCAGCCATGGCACATAAAAATAATCAGGAACGACTGGCATAATGAACCAGCAAATCAGCAAAGCTGAAAGTATATTCAGGACGATGCCAATAGGCGCCTGTTTGTAGAGATAATGCAGGTCCTGGTTCTTGTTAATCAGTGAACCTTGCGTTTGTTCCTTGCTGTCATCAAGTACGACAGCGTTCTCCTTTCTTGCTTGAGAGTCCATCTCGTTTATATTTGTTGCGATAGTCATTGTTGACGTCCGTTTTACCGTGTATGACAAGCTTAGCGTCATTTAATCAATAACTTGTGTGATAACTATCACAATGCATATATTCATAGCTGTAATCATTGTGATATGAATCACAATTACAGCAATGCGGGAAAAAAGGAGGGGGATAGCGAGGCAGATACCTCGCTATAAAGGCTACTTCTTTTGCGCCTGTATTTTTAAACGCAGAGCATTTAACTTGATAAATCCTTCTGCATCTTTTTGGTCATATGCGCCAGCATCATCTTCGAATGTTGCAATGGTTTCATCAAACAGGCTGTCATTCTCTGATTTACGGCCGGTTACGTATACATTGCCCTTGAACAGCTTTAGCCTTACGTAACCGTTGACTCTGGTTTGTGTAGAGTCAATCAGTGCCTGCATGGCCTCGCGCTCGGGGCTCCACCAGTAGCCATTGTAGATTAGCTTGGCATAGCGTGGCATAAGTTCATCTTTTAGATGCATGACTTCACGGTCAAGAGTGAGTGACTCAATGGCACGATGTGCTTTTAGTAGTAAGGTACCGCCCGGGGTCTCGTAACAGCCTCTTGATTTCATGCCAACATATCGGTTCTCAACAATGTCATCCCGGCCAATCCCGTGCTTTCCACCAAGCTTGTTTAATGTAGCCAGGAGTTCGGCAGCAGACATAGATTGACCATTTATGGCAATCGGATCGCCGTTTTTGAATTCGATTTCAATTGATTCGGCAGTATCAGGCGCCTGTTCCGGAGACACCGTCCAGCGCCACATCGCTTCTTCTGGCTCACACCAGGGATCTTCAAGTTGCCCACCTTCGTATGAAATATGTAGCAGGTTGGCATCCATCGAATAAGGGGAGCCTCCTTTACGCTTGGCTTCAATAGGAATGCCTTGCTGTTCGGCATAAGTCAGCAATTTCTCACGAGAGGTCAGGTCCCATTCACGCCATGGCGCGATGACCTTGATATCCGGTTTGAGCGCATAGGCACCGAGTTCGAAACGCACCTGGTCGTTACCCTTGCCGGTTGCGCCGTGTGAAATAGCATCGGCACCGGTTTCTATCGCAATTTCAACCAGACGCTTGGCAATGAGGGGCCTGGCAATAGACGTGCCGAGCAGGTATTCACCTTCATAAATCGTATTGGCACGAAACATCGGAAACACGAAGTCACGCACAAACTCTTCTGTTAAATCTTCGATGTATATTTCATCGACGCCAAATTGCTTAGCTTTGGCCCGGGCGGGTTCTACTTCTTCCCCCTGACCAATATCAGCGGTGAACGTTACTACCTCGCAGTTGTAGGTGTCTCTCAGCCAGGTGAGAATGACGGAGGTATCCAGTCCCCCGGAATAAGCAAGTACGACTTTTTTGATATCTGTAGACATAGGTGACGCTATTAAAAAAGGCGCTTATTCTAACGGCTAAGCGCCTTGCAGTGAAGGAAAATTGAAGCTACAGGGCGTCGATAAAGTTGTTTATCAACAATAAAAATTCTTCAGGCTTGTCAACATGGGTCCAGTGTCCAGCGCCCGTCAGCATTTTGATTTCAGCAGCAGGAAAATACCGGTATATGCTTTCATGATGATGTTCTTTGATGTAGCTCGATTCTGTGCCACCTATAAACAGTGCAGGATTATGATTAGCAAGACCGTGCAGCTCATCTGGAAATTGGCCTATACCGGGAAGGTTTTGTGCAACCTCATCAAGGTTGATACGCCAACTCAGGCCTTCGCCTGTGCGCTTAAGGTTTTGTAGAATAAAGGCAACCAGTTTTTCACTGGCAAGTTGATTTGCCAGGATGGCCTGTGCTTCTGCCCTGCTGGAGACATCGGTTAGTGACAACGTGCGCATGGCGTTGATCAAATCGCTGAAGTCATGGTCGTAATTCACCGGCGCGATATCCACGATAATCAGCCCTTTCATCAGTTCCGGCTTCGTTAGTGCCAGTGTCATTGCCACTTTACCACCCATGCTGTGTCCGATAATCACCGGAGATTCAATATTGAGGCCGGTAATAAGTTCATGCACATCGGCAGCCATTTGGTTGTAATGCATGCCAGCGATATGTGGTGAATTACCGTGATTACGTAGATCCGCGGTAATCACCTGGTAATGTTCTGAAAGCTGCCGGGCAATACCCAGCCAGTTACGTGCAGCCCCAAACAGGCCGTGTAACACGATTACCGCCTGACCAGTTCCTGAACTTTGATAAGCAAGTTGCACCATAATTGCTCAAGTGCCCGCTGGCAGTAGAAGTAGTGTTAAATCAAAGACATTCATACTAAAGATTATTGCATCATAGCCGCTAATTACGGTAACAAATATTTACAATAACTGATGTGTGAATTTGATGAGACTTTCCGTAGTAAGCAAGACTGTATCTTCTTCCATGCTCGCCTTTGTTATCGTTGCAATACTGGTTGGTATCTGGGGCTGGAATGAAATAAACAAACCCCTGGATATGGTTAAGTCCCTGCAGCAGTATCAAAGCAGACTTGATGTCAACGTTGTCATTAACCTTGAAAGATATTTACGTACCAGTGACGCAGCCTTGTTAAATAATGCGGAAATAGAATTAGCTTCATTAAAAGAGAATGTGCCGGAATGGCTTGAACAGGTTCATATTGAGAAACTGGTGTCAGCAATAACCGATGTTGAGACAAATATCAGTGAAGTCCGTGCAGCAGGAAAAATTTCTGCCAACCCGCAAACTCTGCTGGAAAATAACGAACGGGAAAGAGGTAATGAGATATACATGCTTGTTAACTATGTTAACGAGTCAAAGATAGACGAAAAAAGCAGTTACTATACGAAACTGAACCACCTTTCAGGAAAGTTATTGTCGTTAACGCTTTCCAGGCAACGCTATTTTGATAAAGGCGAGGCAGGTCTTGAACAAAATATCACTGATATAAACCAGAGCATGTTGCCTGTCATTGAGGAGCTGTACCAGCTGCCAAGGTTAAACCTGCTTACAGAAGTAGACGAAGATGCGCTGGTTCCAGAGGAGCCAGAACAAAAAGACCTGTTAAGTATTGACAACCTGTTTTCACTTACAAAACGCTACGAGAAGGAATTAAACAATACCGCTGATTTTCTTTCTCGTATTAGTGAAAGCCGTACTTCTTTATACAGCTCGATTAGCGACCTGGAGCTATTAATTGAGGGTTACACGTCAATAATAGATGCATTTAAAAATAGTGTAAGCGCGCGCATCAAAGCGATAATGATTGGTCTCGTAGCCTTGTTAGGCCTGCTCGTTGGACTATCATTTATGTTGCAAAAAGTAACGATTGCATTCCTTTCTATCATGACGCCTTACCTTGAAAGTATGTCTCGTGGCAGGTTTGACGATGAATTAACGCTACATGACAGGTTTGAAGAAACGGCCAGTGTCAGTGATTCAGCCCAAAAACTGAGAAATTACCTTGTGGATGTAATCGCCCAGTTACAATCACAGTCGTCGATGTTACTAGATGTCAGTCACTCTGCTTTAAGCAGCGCACGCAACGCTGACAATTTGGCGCGTGAACAGCTTTCTGCAACAGAAACGGTTGCTTCTGCAGCTGAAGAACTGAGCTATTCATTCAAGGAGGTTTCATCAAGTGCTACCGAGGCCGCGGCATCAGCCAATGATGCTAATGCAGCTACGGCCAGTGCCAGTGAAAAAATCAGTATTGCATCGGAAAATACCAGTCGCCTGGCTAATGACATACTAAGTATGAAACAGCTGATGGAAAAGCTGGAAAATGATAGTCATCAAATTGAAAGAATACTGGATGTGATCCAGGACGTTGCGGAGCAAACTAACCTGTTGGCACTTAATGCAGCTATTGAAGCGGCAAGGGCTGGTGAGCAAGGGCGCGGGTTTGCGGTCGTTGCAGATGAGGTGAGACTATTGGCACAAAGGACAGCGGATTCTACTGATGAAATCCACGCTATGATTAATCAGCTTGTCTCAGTCAGTAAAGAAGCAAATCAAACGGTACAATTACATAGCAATACCGCTTCAGCATGTGTTAATGACGCTAATGCTGCATTTGAATCGATTCAACCAGTAGTTTCAGCAGTGGCCTTGATTAATGAACGTAATGCTTCCATTGCTACATCTACTTCACAGCAATTATCTGTTGTTGAAGAGATAGCGATGAGCATTGACCATATCAAACAACACGCTGTTGATGTCGGGAATAATATTGGCGTACTAAAGGAGACTGCAGGAAAACTGGATCACGTTAGTGAAGCATTGACCGAGACGATGGAAAAACTTAAAGCCTGATATCACTATTATCTGTTTTTCGGTAAATATAAATCGGTAATCGTGCCATTAAATGCTTCTGCTGCCATGGCTACTGTCTCCGATAGTGTAGGATGAGGGTGAATCGTCAGGCCGATATCTTCGGCATCGGCGCCCATTTCAATAGCTAGTGCACATTCGGCAATTAGATCGCCGGCGTTCGGCCCAACTATTGCGGCACCAATCAATCGTTGCGACTCGGGATCAAATAAGAGCTTGGTTAACCCTTCATCACGGCCAATAGCCAACGAACGCCCACTGGCCGCCCAGGGAAAAAGTCCTTTTCCATAGTTAATTCCTTGTTCTTTTGCCTGGTTTTCAGTAACGCCAACCCATGCTATCTCCGGATCCGTATACGCAACTGATGGTATAACGCGATTATCGAAAGCAGCCTTGTGTCCGGCTATGACCTCTGCTGCGAGTTTGCCCTCGTGTGTGGCCTTGTGTGCAAGCATCGGTTGCCCCACGATGTCGCCAATCGCAAAGATGTGTTCGACGTTGCTGCGTTGCTGATTATCTACCGGGATAAACCCACGTTCATCCACATGTACGCCGGCATTCTCAGCGCCAACGAGATGGCCGTTCGGTTTGCGACCTACAGCCACCAGTATGGCATCAAATTTATCCTTGGCGGGTGCGTTGTCGCCGTCAAACTCGACCGTAAGCCCCGACTTGTTTGCCTTTATTGATGTGACAGCCGTATTGACATGGATGGCTTCGTATAACTGTTTAATTCGTTTTTCCAGAGGCCTGACCATATCCTTGTCACAACCTGCAACAAGACTATCCAGCATCTCGACAATCGTGATTTTACTGCCCATGGCAGCGTACACAGTGGCCATTTCCAAACCGATGATACCGCCACCAATAACCAGCATGCGTTTTGGAATATTGTTTAGCAGCAGCGCATCAGTTGAATCGAGAATGCGGGGGTCGTCTGGTAAACCGGGTATATGACTGGCCTGGGAGCCGGCAGCAATGATGGCGTTATCAAAAGTGAGTTCGCTCGTGATACCGTCATGCTCTATAGATAATGAATGCGATGCTGAAAATCGGGCATTGCCTTGTACGACCTTGACTCCACGTTGTTTTGCCATTTGTTTCAAGCCACCTGTAAGCTTGTTAATGACTGATTCAGTCCAGCTTCGGACTGCAACGGGATCCGGTTTTTTGTTTGCCCCGAGATCGATGCCAACTTCTTTTAATTCGGTTATCTCGGCAATAACTTTACCAATATGCAGCAGAGCCTTGGAGGGTATGCAGCCAACATTCAGGCAAACTCCTCCAAGCGATGGATAGCGTTCTACCAATATCGTCTTCTTGCCCAAATCAGCGGCACGGAATGCAGCTGTATAACCACCAGGACCAGCACCGATCACAACAACATCGCAATGGTTTTTATCATTAACAGGTTTATCAGTATCAGCTTTGGTTTCAGTAGTTTCTCTGTTCTCATTGTTATCGGTCACGCTACTTTCCAGCAAGGCGATCACATCGCCCTGTGAGACAAATTGTCCGACGCTTACTTTTATCTCCTTGATCACGCCGCTTTCAGGCGAAGGTATATCCATCGTGGCCTTGTCACTTTCCAGCGTTAGCAGCGATTGTTCTTTCTCGACGCTGTCACCGGCTTGCACCGCTATATCGATGATTTCAACGGCATCAAAATCGCCAATATCAGGTAAGGTTATTTCTTTTGTCACACCGATACCTTACAACAGGATATGTCGGATATCGTTGAGCACCGTACTCAGGAAACGCGTAAACTGCGCACCAGCTACGCCATCGATAACACGGTGATCATAGGACAAGGCAAACGGCATCATTAAACGTGGCACAAATTCGCCGTTTGCATAGACAGGTTTCATTGCAGCTCTGGATACGCCGAGTATGGCAACCTCGGGAATATTAATGATAGGCGTAAAGTGTTGCCCGCCGATACCGCCAAGGCTGGAAATAGTAAAACAACCACCTTGTATATCGCGCGGACTAATGTTTCCAGCCCTGGCCTTGTCACCGAGTTCGGCAATCTCGCTGGCGATGTCGAATAATCCTTTTTTATCCGCATCACGTACTACCGGCACCACTAGTCCATCATCAGTATTCACAGCAACACCGATGTGAAAGTATTGCTTCAGGATTATGTGTTCACCATCTGTCGACAGCGATGAGTTGAACTCCGGATACTGTTGTAATGCGTCTACTACTGCCTTGACGAGGAACGCCAGCAGCGTCAGTTTCACTCCCTGTTTTTCAGCACTGTCTATCTTGGACTTTCGAAACTCTTCCAGCTCAGTAATATCCGCCTCGTCAAACTGGGTAACATGGGGAACAGTGATCCAGCTACGATGCAGGCTTTGTCCACCCAGCCGCTTGATACGACTAAGCGGTATAGTTTCGATATCACCAAATTTTGAAAAATCCACCGGTGGTGTTTCCGGCATGGCAAAGCCGCCAGCTGGCGTTAGTTTATTGCTGGTCAGTATGCTTTTGGTGAATGCCTTTACGTCTTCTTTAAGAATACGTCCCTTTGGTCCGGTGCCATAAACCAGGCCGAGATCAACGCCCAGTTCGCGCGCAAAGCGTCGAATTGATGGACTGGCATGCGCCCTGGCCGACTGGCTGGCGCCAACCACTTCACTGGTTTCGAGTACTTGTGGGGCAGGGCGGGGCGACTCCTGTGTCGGTGCTGGCGGTTCATTGGCTGCGTTCGGTGGTTGTTCAACAGTTTCTACAGTCGTTGTTGTTTCGTTTTTGTCTTGCGCTTGTTCATCAGCGCTTTCAATAACTGCAATCAGTGTACCCTCGGCTACCTTGTCACCAACGCTCACCTTGATGGACTGAATGATCCCGGCGCTGGGTGAAGGAATGTCCATCGTGGCCTTGTCACTCTCCAACGTCAGCAGCGTGTCTTCCTTTGCAACCTTGTCACCCTCGTTAACGGCAATTTCAATCACATCGACGGTATCAAAATCACCAATGTCAGGTAACAGTATGTCCTGTTGTTTACTCACTGCTATACCACTAGATGCTTATCGGGTCCGGTTTGTCAGGATCGATGTTGTACTTCTTTATAGCTTCACTGACTTTAGTTGTTGGAATGGCGCCTTCATCTGCAAGTGTCTTTAGCGCAGCCAACGCCACGTAGTATCGATCGACCTCGAAAAACTCGCGTAGTTTTGCCCGCGAGTCACTACGGCCAAAGCCATCGGTGCCGAGCACGGTGTAACGCCCAGGCACAAACTCCCGAATCTGATCTGCATAGCTTTTTATGTAGTCGGTTGCGGCGATGGCCGGTATGGAAGCATCTCGCAATTGTTTTTCAACAAAAGACTGTTTCGGTTTTTTATCCGGATGCAACAGGTTCCAGCGTGATACAGAAAGACCATCACGTCGCAGTTCGTTAAAGCTTGTGACGCTCCAGATATGGGCATCTACTGAAAAATCTTTTTTTAACAGGTCTGCTGCGGCAATCACTTCGTTCAGTATCGTGCCACTGCCCAGCAAATGGATTTTGGTTTTGCCTCGACCGGCTTTCTTCAGGCAGTACATCCCTTTAACGATGCCTTCCTCACAGCCTTCTGGCAGGGCGGGGTGGGTATAGTTTTCGTTCATTACCGATATGTAATAAAACACATCTTCATAATTCTGGTACATCCGACGCATACCATCCTGGATAATGACAGCGAGCTCATAGGCAAAAGTCGGATCATAACTGATGCAGTTAGGTATCGTTGATGCCAACACATGCGCATGCCCGTCCTGGTGTTGCAGGCCCTCGCCATTCAGCGTGGTCCGCCCCGCCGTGCCGCCAAGTAAAAATCCGCGAGCGCGCATATCACCTGCGGCCCAGGCGAGATCCCCAATTCGCTGAAAACCGAACATCGAGTAGTAAATATAAAAGGGGATCATCTGCAGGTTATGGTTTCGATAAGAAGTTGCAGCAGCGAGCCATGAAGAAAATGCTCCTGCTTCGTTAATGCCTTCTTCCAGTACCTGGCCCTTGATGTCCTCACGGTAGTACATGACCTGGTCAGAATCGACCGGTTCGTATAGTTGCCCAACTGACGAGTAAATGCCGTATTGGCGAAACATGCCTTCCATACCAAACGTACGCGCTTCGTCGGGCACGATTGGGACGACATGCTTACCGATGTTTTTATCTTTTAGTAGTGCATTTAATATCCGCACGAACGCCATCGTGGTTGAGATTGCGCGATCGCCGGTTCCCTCCAGCAGTTTGTCGTGAATAGAGATATCGGGAATGTCGAGTTCCGGCGCCGGCTGTCTTTTACCAAAAAAGTAACCGCCCAGTTTTTCACGCTGTGATTTCAGATAGCGTACTTCCTCACTGTCTTCTGCCGGTTTGTAAAATGGGGCTTCAGCTATTTCCTCGTCCGATATAGGTATATTGAAACGGTCGCGGAACTGTTTCAGTGAATTTTCATCCATTTTTTTCTGCTGGTGTGTCACATTCTGACCTTCACCAGATTCACCCATGCCGTATCCCTTTACAGTTTTCACGAGAATTACCGTCGGCTGCCCCTGGTGCTTCACAGCGGCCGCGTAGGCTGCATATACCTTATGGGGATCATGACCGCCACGGTTTAAGCGCCAGATATCCTCATCTGACATATTGGCTACCATGGTTTTTAGTTCTGGATATTTCCCAAAGAAATGTTCACGTACAAAGGCACCATCATTGGCCTTGTAGGACTGGTATTCTCCATCAACGACTTCTTCCATGCGTTTTAATAACAAGCCATTGGTATCCCTTGCAATCAGTGGGTCCCAGTAAGAACCCCATATAACCTTGATGACGTTCCAACCAGCGCCGCGAAATGTACCTTCGAGTTCCTGGATAATCTTGCTGTTGCCCCGCACAGGTCCATCAAGGCGCTGCAGGTTGCAATTAATTACGAAGATAAGATTATCGAGTTTTTCCCGTGCTGCCAGGCCAATGGCACCCAGCGATTCGGGCTCGTCCATTTCCCCATCACCCATGAAAGCCCATACCTTGCGACCGGTATCCTGATTCAGCCCACGATTTTCCAGGTAGCGCATAAACTGCGCCTGGTAAATTGCCATGAGTGGTCCCAGCCCCATTGAGACAGTCGGGAATTGCCAGTAGTCAGGCATTAGCCACGGGTGCGGATACGATGACAAGCCATTACCATCAACCTCGCGCCGAAAATTTAGCATTTGTTTCTCGGTGATACGGCCGGTCATGAATGCACGTGCATAAATACCTGGTGATGAGTGACCCTGCACAAATAACAGATCACCGCCGTGGTCTTCAGAAGGTGCATGAAAGAAATGATTGAAGCCAACATCATACAGCGTTGCCGACGATGCAAAACTGGCAATGTGCCCACCCAGTCCATCTTCGTTGCGATTCGCCTTGACGACCATGGCCATGGCATTCCATCGAATCAATGATCGTATTCGCCACTCCAGTGCATGATCACCGGGTGATTTTTCCTCGCGTTGCGCAGGTATAGTATTGAGATAGGCCGTATTTGCCGAAAAAGGCAGGTAAGCACCCGAACGACGTGCACGGGCCACCAGTTGTTCGAGAATAAAATGTCCACGTTCTACGCCTTCACGCTCAAGCAGTGAGTCCAGCGCTTCTAACCATTCCCGGGTTTCCTGTGGGTCTATATCCTGTTCCTTTTCAGACATGTCCTGACCATTGGTTGTTACAGGGCGAATAAACCACGTTACCTTGCACAAACTGGTATTATTCTTGTTATCTTAAATACTAGTTTAGCCATTGCCATAATATCAAGCTGGTTCGGCAATGTACTGACATAACCTAATGTAACAATAGACGGCACTTGCAAGGAACAAAAACTATGAATATCAGCTTACAGCAGAATGGCTCATTGCCGACCAAGCGACAGGTAGATAATGTGGGTAACTGGGTTATGGTGTTTGCACATCCCATGGATAAAAGTGACTTTACTTACGGGGCGCAAATTATCGCTAAGCGAAAAAGCCTGGAACTGAAAAAAGCAGATAAAACGCCAATCACACTTGATCTTCCTAATAGTCGTCTGGGTCATGTGTCCCTGGCAGCCATAGACGCGGGGCGTTCTGCGTTTGATTTATTAACACTGGGTCGTAAGTTGGTCGCCGAACACAAAAGTGCCAATCCGTCTCAGTTAGGTATTTTGGTTGATGGTTTTGATGAACCTGAGAAAGAGCGTATCGCCGAGGCAGTACTCTCAGCTGCTCTAGCGGCCGCTGCAGAATTACCAAATTTCAAGAGTGATGCGGATTCACCGATCAAATTAAAAAAAATCCTGATGTTTGGTGTAAAAGCCAGACACGGTTTTAAGCAAAGCCTTGCCGTTGCAGAGGGTAATGCATTGACACGCAGCCTGAGTATGTTGCCGTCAAATATGCTGACGCCTACAGAGTATCTGAAAAAAGTCAGACAGATTGCGAAAGATAATAAATGGAAACTCGAGTTTTACAATGAAACGACGCTGAAAAAGAAAAAGGCCGGTGCTTTCCTCGCCGTAGCACAGGGCAGCCCAACGCCGGATGCAGGCATCGTACGCCTGACCTACACGCCAAAGACAGCGCGTGGCAAGAAAATCTTTCTAGTCGGTAAGGGTATTTGCTATGACACTGGTGGTACCAATCTTAAGCCTGCCAATTACATGTTTGGTATGCATGAAGATATGCAGGGCAGTGCGGTTGCGCTTGGCACGCTATTGGCACTCAGCAAGCTCGAGTTCAACAGGCCGGTTGAATGCTGGATGGCGCTGGCGATGAATCATATTGGCCCCAAGGCATATAAACCTAACGATGTTATTACCGCTTGTGATGGCACTACTATTGAGATAGTGCACACCGATGCCGAAGGGAGAATGATACTTTCTGATACCCTGGCGCTTGCATCCCGTGAGAAGCCTGATTTGATCATGGACTTTGCGACACTTACCGGTACCTGCATCTATGCGCTTGGCACATCCTATAGCGGCGTCTTCACAAATAAAAAAGGTTGGCACCAGATGCTCATTGAGGCCGGTGAGGACTGCGGTGAACGCGTCTGGCCATTTCCTATTGATGAAGATTTCGACCAGATGATCAAGAGCGACATTGCAGACATAAAACAGTGTTCGCAGGAAAGCGGTGTTGATCACATACTTGCTTCACGTTTCCTGCAGCGCTTTGTTAAGAATGACACCCCCTGGATACATATGGATCTTTCCAGCAGTAATAAGAAAGGCGGCCTTGGGCACATTGCTTCAGATACTACCGGTTTTGGTGTGCGCTACACGGTGAACCTGTTGTTAAATTATCCGTTAAACGAGTGACTTAAGGCTGCTTTGAACTACGGAGCACACGTTAATATAGCGTGAGTTTGTTGCTGCCAATATGATTCCCAACCCTTGCTGTGTGTAAAACCAGGCAGGTCTTCTTTTTTTACACAACGTAGTTGCGGATCGAATACAGCAAGGCTGCTAAGGTAGGACTCAATTATTTTCGGTACGATGACAGCATCATCGCGCGAGTAAAAGTGTTGTTGTGGTACATTGACAAGCTGATCAGCGAGTGAAACCGGATTAATAGAGCCATGCAACGGCGTCACGCTGTGATAGTCGGCAAATGCCGCAATATCCAGATTACCTGCAACGCTACGAAAGTCGATAATGTCATCACGCGTCGCTGCAATGATCGCCGCCAGCGTTGCGCCACCCGAGTAACCAATCAAACGAATATGCTTAAAGCGATATTCATTTTTTATTGTTGATATAACATTGTTCAACGCGTTGACAACTTCCTTGCCTGCACGTTTTGACGTCCAGTATTCCGGCTGGCAGTGTTGTTCGCTTTCCAGTTCAACAAACTGACACGGGCGCGCAAGGTAAATAATATTGTTGCTGTTATCGACACTTGCCAGTTTCAACCCTATCGGTTTAGCAGGTGTCGGGTTCGCCGAAATACGGCGTCGATTGATCCAGGCCCGTCCATCTCCTTCGATGTATATCGACGCCGTCGTGTCCGGGCGGAGGTTTTTTTGCAAACTAACTATCGTGAACAGCTCACCAGGATAGTGTTTTTGTTGGAAACCGTATTGCAGGGCGAGTTGTTCGCCTGTTTTGATGCGTCGCTCAGAGCCTGAACAACCTGATAAAAAACTGATTATAAGGACACAGCTTATGCAAATTCGGTTAAGCATATGCCCGCTTATGAAATAGATTTCTGCTATGGCATGCGTGGTCGAGGCATGTTGATGCGATTAATTTGCTGCATTGAACGCATCAGGTTATTGATAGTGCGCATAGCCATTCGTCTGGGTGGCGACGGCGGGCTAAATTCATCGGGAATCTCGGTGCCGTAACCGGCTTCATCAATACTGACCTTGCCATATTCATTGTAGACATCAATTTTTGACTTACGCGATGTGTCTTCTGCTTCCTGTAGTATGATGGTTGCGGAAGTTGCATCGGCCTCACCAACCACGTTGGTACCACGTATACCGATCGTAGCGACTGCGGTTTCCACTTCCATGTTTTCAGGTTTCTCTTTTGCAACCAGACCGGTGACAAATCGAAAGGCACCTTTGGCAACCTTCATCGAGACCTTGTCATCAGGGTTCTGGTTGTACTTGTATTTGCTGGCGATCAACGTCGCTTCCGGTCCTAGTTCGAACCGTGTTTTGTCTTTGAAGCGAAGATTTAACAGGCTGCTTTCGCCGGTGGTGATGGTATCCTGCTCGAAGATTTTATCGCCTAGCCCCAGGTCCCTGCGCTCATTTGCAGATTGTGCAAAAGCGGTACCTTCTATCTTCGTAACCCGGCCTATGGCATCTGCTGCAAGTGCGGGATTAATGCTTAACAAGCTAAGCATTAAAGCAATAAATAACATCCGGGCAAAAAATGAACCTGATACAGTATCCTGTTGCATGGCTAGACTCCGCTTTATTTTTTTAGATAGTCTGCAAATCGGTTAGTTGCGAGATTATCTCACTATTAGCCGATTAATAATCCATTCTTAACGTAATACTAATGCGATCTTCATCAAAGTTTTCGCGCAAGAAACGTTTGCTGTATTCAAAGTTGCCACTGATACCGGATTTTTCAAAGTAACGCACACCTGCGGTGAACAGGAGGTCATTAATATCATTGGCAGGCTGTGGCGTGGCCACCACTCGCTGTAGCGAGTAGTCATACTGATAGGAAAGATTCACGAATGGTTCCCACTCGTTAAAGCTATAGGCAACATCGCCGGCAATGCTTATCGTACCAACACGAACCGAGCTCTCAATCACTGTACCGCCATTACTTTCTGTATATTGATCAATCGTGCTTCTGGCGTAAAGCAATCCAACCCGACCACCCATAATCCATCGGTCATAAAAAGTGATTGCATTGAGATTTAAAGATCCAAAAAAACGATCGGCCGAAGGCGTACTGGATATACTAGTGCCTCCAACAGTACGGAACTGGTCATAGTCGACATAGGA
>JAAUYK010045057.1_pt1 | contig 16122 bp, 14 predicted proteins | sample 7278021 | NCBI WGS metagenome assembly JAAUYK01 (sample SAMN14350223, study PRJNA611818) | marine sediment metagenome | isolation source: surface marine sediment (1.8m) | place: French Polynesia: Moorea | collected 2018-08
ATCGACATACGATGCTGCGATTTATTCTATGAAGGTGTTGCCCGAGGACAAGGGGACGTACATCTGCGAATACAGCGACACCAGGGGCGTCTACAGAGGCGAAGTGAGGTTTTACCCCAAGTATCCGAACTTCAGAAGCCGATGTTAGCAGTTTTGTAATTGCGTTACCATTAATCAGTATTTAGTTACGTATATGCTGAATAAATACAACCCCTGACTGACCTGAGCTTTCCATCCGCTGCTCGCTCGACCGGCCGCTCATTGGGGAATTTTTGCCGGCGTCAGCAAATCGTATTTTTAGGCCTAATGTGTACCAGATAATCGAGGTAGTCCGATGATGGACGGGCGGAACGCGCAGCCTGTGGGGTCGATTGAGTTGCTTTAGTCTTCTGTCGGCCGTCGGCCGAACTTGAGGTGGCCAGCTGAGCGGTGAGAAAGTCTAACAAACTTGATCTGCAATATCGTGTTTAATTAATATGCGACTTTTGAATCAGGCAGTAACATCGCCGCCATTTAACCGACAACGAAGCTTGGGTCCCGCGCCCGGGTTCGTCCGCCATGGTCGATCCCGCGGCAGGCGGTGACGCCAAGGATGGGGGCAAGCCACCAGAGATTCCGGTTGGAACAACTTAGACCAACCAGATACATTTCATAATACAATTTATCTAGGCTCCGGACATTTCTGCGTTCAAGCCGAAGCCCCCCTGCGTGGACCTGAGCGACTGCCGCCTCAAGGTTGACCACTTCGACCAGATGCACGGGCTCGGCGAAGAAATGCGGCTGGAGGGAGCGCCAAACTTCAGGCAGCTCACGGGATTTCCCATCTTCGGCACGGGCCAACCGACCGAAGAGGGATTCAAGAAAGTCCTAGAAAAGGTTACAGCTTTTATTCTATTATTACTTTTAATCTCATTGATGGAGTGTAAATAGGTGCCCAAGAAACTCGGCCCTGCCGACGGCGACGGCCAGCCGTTGAAGATCATCTGGTACAACATGAGGCAGGAGCCCGTCGTCTACCTGGACGGATACCCCTACGCTCCCAGACATCCTGACAGGCACGTAGTAATTCTGGCTGTAACTCCTTTTGGACAGCGTAAACTCGATCTGTTACCAGGATGCACGAGAACGTGGAAATCCCGCACTCGGAGGAGGAGCTCGACTACCTGCAGAGCTGCTTCACGGACATGGTGAAGCGGCGCCTCGAGATCTCGGGCGAGTCGAGCGCGCTCAAGGTCCACAAGGACGCCGCATTCACCGAGAACCCCATGGAGAGGAAGGACGTCGAGGAGTCCGTCAAGGTGATCGATCAAAATATGCACGCACTGTGATTTTGCAAAAATGTAATTTTTCAATACCAATGAAGGTGACCAGCCTCAAAGGTCTGAACGAGATTCAGTCCGATCTGGCAGCGGCGAATCCGCAGCTGAACCTGATCCGCGTCCCCGTCGTGGAGGAGCTGGCGCCGGACGAGCGCTGCTTCGACATCCTCGTCGGCACGCTCAAAGACGAGCCGGCGAGCACCCAGTGCGTATTCAGCTGCCAGATGGGAAGGGGACGTACTACGTTGGGTACGGGTAACTTTATACGAATTATGCATTTACGTAACTTTGATGCCTTTTCAATAGGCATGATCGTGGCATGCCTGATGAAAGAGATCCAGGTGTCGACCGAGCTGCGCAAGATGGCCGAGATCCAGCTCGTCTCTGAGAACACCATCCAGACGCTCATCAATCAGAAGTTCGAGAGCCCCGTAAAGAAGAAGCCGGACGACAACGATCCGCTCATCAGCGGAGAATTCGACGTCATCAAGGTGCGGACATTGTGTACATAACAACATGCAATATTAATCCATTAATTCTACGTAGGAGCTGCTCGCTACCGAACCTACAGCGGCCGAAGGCAAGAAGAAGATCGACCACGTGATCGACATCTGCGGCCCCGCTCCGAAGGGCAACGGCCTGCAGAACCTCCGCGAGTGCATCATCGAGACCAAGTGGAAGTACGACGTGGCGCCCGAAGAGAAGCAGGTCGTCTGGAAGCAGATGATCCTCAACTTCATGGAGCGCTACTTCTACTTGATCTGCTTCGCGTCGTACGCGCTCGGAGCCGGCGCCAACGGCTTCAAGACCTCCTTCAAGGCTTGGATGGACGAGCGGCCGCACCTGCGAAGGATGATCGAAGAGGGCAAGGACAAGCTGGAATGGTATCGACAGGTCGACCCCAAGAAATTGAGCACCCTCAAGGACTTGATCAACGCCCCCAACTACAAGGACAACCTGGGCACGCTCATTAAGACCATCTACGAATTCGCATTCCTCACCTATTCAGGTAAAGTATAATAATACGAAGCTCTTATGTAGAGCAGCGCATTAAAGACATTTAATAAATTTGGCTTAGACCTTCCTCGCGGGCCCATAAAAAACAACTCAATGCGCAAGCTGGCTGCCAAGACCCTGATGGAGATCCTTCCTCCCGACATCGGCATCGACATCCAGAAGAAGCTGGACGAGCACCTCTCCACGCCCGACTTCGTTACTCTCATCGGGCTGGTCAGCTTCCACGGCAAAGAGCAGCCCGCAACTGGAACGTGAACCGAAAAACATGCAACTCTAAAAAAATGACTGACAAGGCAACCACATATTATTTCGACATTTACTACTCTCTAATGAACTGAATAAATTTATACGGCAAAGTCAGCACACGGCTACTTAATCCGCGTGCCTTGCATTTCACGAGCGAACTTGGCAATTCGCAATCGTAAGTGATTTTTTTGCGACTCCGGAAAGAAAGTCACACACGGCCGGCCGGCCGAACGGGACTTGACTCCGCAAATCACCGTTAAAAATTTGCCGCCGCCGGCTGGACGGCCTGAAAAGGAGAGACAATCTGGCCGGCGACGAGCGGGCGACACGAACGCGAAGTGAAAGGAGGGAGGGAGGAAGGGAGGGAGGGGACGGAAGACGGTCGGAGAAAAGAGGCGAGGAGCGAGGGGGACGGCGGGCGGCGGCGTCCGTCCGCAATCCTAAAACGGTCTGTCTGTCTGTCTGTCCAGCGTTGCTTGCCGGGGCCAGGAAGCCGCCGCGCATGCCGGTAGTTTCGCAGACGGTGCCGGTCGGTCGGTCAGCCGGACGGTCTCTCTCTCTCTCGTCTTTACAGATCGGCGGCCTGTATTCGTGGCAATTGGCCACAGACAACTCGGAATGAATAAGGCTTCCGGGGATATTTTTACCAAATCTCACCTATGTTATGAAGAAAATATACTCCAGTTTCCAAAATTAAACCAATCATTATATACGTGCACTGCACAAGGCAATAGTATCTATGCATATTGGCGAATTTGTATAAGAGGCGAGTAGTCCATGTCTCTACCATGGCCGACGGGCAGAAAATTTTGGCACGGCCGACAGCAACTCATCGGCAGGCCGGCCAAAGATAAAAGCTAGAGTCAGCGTTGATATGTAAAGGTATATTAAATTATAGGACATGGAATTAGATATTCTTTTTGACCAGCAGAATTTATAAGTCCAACCATTGACCCACAATTCTTTATCTTTATGTGTTGTTAATGCCATTTGCGAACTTTGATATACTGTCTCACAGTCACAAACAATGGCAGTTCGGGCCGAAGGCAGACACGTTGGTTCTCTTCTAGAACTTCAACTAGGACTCTAGCCTCTAGGAGTGTGACACCGGCCGAATGGCATGCAGGGGCAGCCTAAAACTGGCTGGTCGACAATTGGCCCCGGCCGGCGGTCTTGTTGCCGAGCGAGGAAGCGAAGAAGGAGCGAGCGAAGCACGGACGGACGCGGACGGAACTAGCCAACTCTGTGACTGTGACTCTGTGAGTGACTGTCCGGCGGGCGGGCTGATTGCGGCCGACAGCGCCCGGGCAGGCTTATAGCTGGCTGGCAGGCTGACGGAGACGGACTGGCTGCCGAGCGAGTGGAGCACTGACTGGAGCTAAGGCTAAGCTTAAGCTAAGCTGGGCCAAGATGGCGAGAGGTCGTCCTCAACGTCGTCCAGAAAGGTAAGATGGGAAATTAAACGCGAAAAGAGACCAAAAAGTGGTTAAATCTGGTACCTATAGGTCCTGAAGTGGTCGTGATCCATAGGGAGTAAATGAACAGGGTCTATTTTACGTATAAGGCCGGTGCCGGACAGTGTCCCGGCGGCCGCAGACTCTGCTGGTCCGACTCCTTTCTCTTTCTCTGACCTCCATGATTCTCCATGAATGTAATGTCCCCGTGTCGTTTCCTTTCAGTCTGTAAACTTGGGTTCCTTGATTCCACCTCGAGACAACCACCCGGAAACTGAACCATCACCACCAAGCAAGCAGCAAGCAACCGAACGACCGACCGAACGAACAGTCCACCGATTGAAGCGAACAGAACTGAAACGAGAGAGACCCTACTACCATACCACGCGACCAGCGATCCTCCAAAGACCGTTCGTCCACGCGATCCGCTAGATTGATCGATCGATCGGTTGAGCGGTGAGCGTCGGCATCATCGTAGTGACATCTTCCGATTGATTGCGCGGCCAGCTGAGGACCGACCGAACGCGTATCGGACGACAGAGACGACGAGGAAGGCGAACGATCCGACGACGACGTCCACGAAAGCTGCGAGCAGACCGGACCGGAATTAAAGGACGGGGAGGAGTACCCACCCCGCCGGAAATTCTCCGCATCCGCTTGTACTTAGTGCGACATCCTCACCGGTCGCCGACCGACCACTCTCGAGCACCTGGATTGAAACTCGAAGCAAGAAAGCAACCACCTAACCAACCAGCCAGTCCAACCCTAATCCAACGAGGACCCATCAATCCAATCCAATCCAGTCCAGCATCCATCATCAGCCTCGTTCACGACGAACGTGAACGCGAACGCGAACGAGGCAAACGGCCAGCCCAACTTTTTACTCCGTGCTCCGTGCAACTGACCGAGTGCGACCGACCGAGAAATCGAGCTAGCGACCGACGCTAGCCGCGTTTTACTTTGCTTCTTCACCTTCGTATGTGATATCTCCTCACCGGGCTCCACACCGACGGACACGCGGGGACCGGACCGGCTCGCCACCGGAACGTCGGCGACGATTGGATCGCGATCGAGCGACGCCGCGGCGACATCGCCCCTACCCGGCCGCGCTCCCGGTGCGCACGCCCACGGGTACCAAGTGCACGTCTTTAGGAATCAATTTCAGAGACTATTTTGCAACGATTTAAGCGAGCGAGCGAGAGAGCAAGAAGAGAGCGAGCCAAGAGCAACTGTCATAGTCAAATTGTGCAAGTGTGACCCGAACAGACGGACAGTATAGATCTTCTCCGCTAGCATCTCCCTAGCAGAGATCGAGAGAGAAAGAAGGAAGGAAGGCGCCGTATCAGATACGGCAATCAGTCTACTGACGTTTTAAGTGTTACCGATCTATCGATCGATCAACGATCACTATCTCCCTCTCGGCGAACGGACAGAGCAGAGGGAGCTTGGACATCATGAGCCAGCCGCAGCAGCATTGGAAGCCGCTCCAGCCGGAGCTCGAGCAGAACCTCTTCGGCTCCGTCGGCGGCGGATCGAGGCGCGCTGTGGGAAGCGGGGCGCCGGGCGGCAACGGCGCCGTCAAGACGTCTCCGCAGCAACAGCAGCAGAGCATGTTCCAGAACTTCCCCAACCCGGGGTCCTCCTCCGGGTTTGGGAACGGCTTTTCTTCCTCCGGCGGCGGCGGTGGCGGGACTGGCTTCGGCAACGGCGGCGGCGGCGGCGGATTCGGCAGCCCCTCCTCCAACGGCGGCGGGTTCCAGCGCGGCGGCGGAGGGGGTGGAGGCGGACTCGGCCAACTGAGTCCCGGCAATGGGGGTTCTGTCGGCTCCGCATTCGGCCGGCCCAGCTTCGAGGGCAACGGCTACGGCATGGGTAGCAGCTCGTCGAGCCGGATGATGGAGGCCAGACTGTCGCCCAACTTCTCCAGCTACAACGGCGGCGGAAGCCAGCAGCAGCAGCACTCGCCTCCGCTATTCGGCGGAGGCGGCGGCGGCGGAGGCGGGATGAGGATGAATTCGTCGTCGGGCGGCTTCAGCGATTTCAGCGTCAGCAACGGAGGCGGTGGCGGCGGCAACGGCAGCCGCTTCCAGAACTTCGACGCGCCCCAGAGAAGCGGGGGCAGCGCGATGAACAACGGCTACGACAGCGGCATGATGATGAGGGGTGGTGGAGGAGGAGGCGGTGGCGGAGGAAGCAACTACGAGCGGAGCTTCGACCGCAGCATGTCTACGGCCAACTTCGAGGGCGGCAACGGCGGCTTCCGTTCCATGTCCACCGTGACGAACGGCTACGACCGCCAGATGTCGGCTCCAAACCTTCGCCAGCAGCACAACGGATACGGCGGACGCGGCTCCATGGGCCCCGGGTCTCCCCCCATGGGCATGCACGGCGGAGGCGGAAACGACTATGGCAACTCGAGGTACGGAGGCCGCAACACGAGCCCCATCGGCGGAGGCATGTATGGCGGCGGCGGAGGGGGTAACGAGATGAAGATTGGCACGTGGAACGAGGGAGGAGGCGGCAACGGCGGCAACAACTCCTCTTCCATGGCCACCTTCGAGATCGGGACCTTCAACGCCGGGAACCCCAGCGACAGCGGGTACGGCGGCGGCGGCGGAGGCCACTCGTCGTCCTCCTCCAACCACTTCCACAGCCAGAGCGGGAACAACATCCAGGGAGGACCGGGTATCCGCGAGACAGGCATCATTGAAAAACTTCTGGTACGTAAGCGCATGGACAATTTTGAAATTCCCGCGTCAGTCAGACTTTAAGGCATGTGTGTATAACTACCAAGTACGTACTACATATAACCTGACGGTTTTACATTGCAGCACTCGTACGGCTTTATTCAGTGCTGCGACCGCCAGGCTCGTCTGTTCTTCCACTTCTCTCAGTTCGACGGCAACATCGAGCACCTGAAGATCGGCGACCCCGTCGAGTTCGAGATGACCTACGACCGTAGGACTGGAAAGCCAATCGCCAGCATGGTTAACAAGATCGCGCCCGAAGTGGTGAGTGAATTTCTCGAGTCTCTGACTGCATTGGCATCCTAACTTGGAGTCCATTCCATTCCGTCCTTTCAGGTGATGTCCGAGGAGCGCGTCATCGGCACCGTGACGACCGAGATCAAGACCGACCCCGAGACGAAGCAGGAGAGCCAGGGCCGCATCAGCTACGAAAACAGAGGCGAGTGCTTCTTCCTGCCCTTCACGCAGGGCGACGTCGAGGGAAACGTGACCCTGGCGCCCGGAGACAAGGTCAGCTTCCAGATGGCGACCATGGCCCGATCGGGCACCCTCGTCGCGCGCACCATCCGACTCGAGAATCCGGCCGCGCCCGTCAAATATCAGGGCGTCATCAACAGCCTCAAGGAGAGCTTCGGCTTCATCGAGCGCGCCGACGTCGTCCGCGAAATCTTCTTCCACGTCAGCGAGATGGAGGAGAGCGGCGAGCCGAGGCTCGGTGACGACGTTGAGTTCACCATCCAGACGAGGAACGGCAAGGAGGTGGCCTGCAGCATCACCATTCTGCCCCAGGGCACCGTCGTATTTGAGGACGTCGGCACGGAGTTCTTCAAGGGACAGGTGCTAAAGCCCCTGGACAAGAAGTACGCCGCGAACGCCGCCGCTGCGGCCGCCGGTGGAGCGTCTCCGCAGGGGGCCGCCAGCTCCCCCTCGACCGAGGGCGAGGTTCTCAACGGTCGCGTCAAGTACCGCGGTCCCGACAGGTCCGAGGAGGAGGTGCAGTTCGGGGAGAAGGACCAGGTGGGAGACTTCACGCTGAAGCATGGCGACTGGGTCAGGTTTGTCATCGCGGTCGACAGGAGGGACAAGCTGAAGAGGGCCACGAAGATCGAACTCATGGAGGAGTCCTTCCAGGTACGTACCTCCGCACGAGCTGTTGTTAACTTTTGGAGCCTTGTATTTTATTTTTTCTTCTTTATAGGTTTCCGACGAAAGGCGCGAGCAGGGCACCATCCACGCACTGAAGGACGGCTTCGGCTTCTTGAAGTGCGCCGAGCGCGTGCCTCGCATCTTCTTCCACTTCTCCGAGGTGCTCGATGTCAACAGGACGCTGGCGACCGGGGACGAGGTGGAGTTCACCATCTCGAATGACCCGAACAACGAAAAGAAGCAGCTGGCGATCCGCATCAAGCACCTCGAGCCGGGCACTGTCACCTTCGACGTGGTCATCCACAAGGAGGTGCGGGGCAGCGTGGACAAGGAGCCTGCCGCGAACGCTTCCTGGGCCAACAAGGAGGCCGCGGGTCAGTCGGGATCGGGATCCAGCGGCAGCGGGGAAAAGGAGGGCAACGACGGCGCGGGGAGAATCCTCTACGAGCTGAACGGCCAGTCGCTGGAGATTCCTCTGCACGCGGCCGACTGTGACCTCAGGAACTTCCCGCACGCCGGCGACATCGTCAAGTTCGACATCAACCAGAACAAGGCGACCAAGGAGACGAACGCCGTGAACGTGACCATCCTGGAGACGAAGCACAAGAAGGCGCCTCCCCAGCAGCCGCAGCCTTCGTCCGCTCCGGAGGGCAGCGGCAGCAGCGGCGGCGGTCGTGCCTCGTCCACACTGCATCACGGCTACATCGCCGCCATCAAGGACGGCTTCGGCTTCCTGGAGACCCTGACGCACGACAAGGAGATCTTTTTCCACTTCAGCAACGTGAACGGAAAGGCCGAGCGTCTGGAGGTCGGCCAGGAGGTGGAGTACGCGGTCTACAACCGGGAGAAGGGCGGCAAACTGTCCGCCGAGGGCGTGAGGGCGCTCGAGAAGGGGACCATCCCCGCGCACACCGCGCTCCCCGACGTCTACACCGGAAAGGTCGTTCGCCCGCTCAGGTCGGTCAACCCCGACCAAGAGGAGTACTGCGGACTCATCCAGCTCTGCAAGGGAGAGGGAGACGAAGGTACGTTCCGAAGTGAAGTCTGCTGACGCTGTTCGCTTACCAATGACCATTTTCTTTCAGGCCCCCAGCCCAACTTCCAGTTCGGCATCGCCAGCCTGTCGAACAAGAAGGAGCTGCTGCAGGCCGATGACCCCGTGACCTTCCAGGTGTCTGCCTCGGAGCCCAAGTTCGCAGTCTGCGTCAAGTCCACCCGAGTGAAGCAACGTGCCTTCGTAGAGGCGCTCAAGGGCGACTTCGGGTTCCTCAGCTTCGAGGCGGAGGAGGGGAAGAAGCTGTTCTTCCACCTGACCGAGGTGGAGGCCGGGGACACCCTGATGCAGGGCGACGAGGTCGAGTTCGTCGTGGCCACGAACAAGAGGAACGGAAAGCACTCTGCCTGCTGCGTCAGGAAAATCAGGTATGGCACAGAGTACCATTGTTTTTTGCCGAGATAGACAACCAGATCCGTCGTCTGTTTCAGCTCTTCCAAGCGTCCCGACCGCCTGATCTCCAAGCTGAAGACCATGAACTTGGAGGACGGCAAGCGCGTGGTGGCGGTCCGCGCTCCCAAGGGCCCCGACGGCACGAAGGGCTTCAAGGCGGCACGCCACGTCGCCAGCCAGGCCTGAGTCGCCATGGGCGCCGCCGGAGGGACATTACGTCCGAGGAGCAAGTTCTTCGCCTCCAAGTTCTCCACGTCGCACCAGAGTGCCAAGGAGCGCGAGATTCGAGTTGAGAGAGAGAAGTAACGGCAATTAAATGTTAGGAAAGAAGAAACGAAGACGTACGAGCTCTAGAAGCTAGTTGACGCCGTTGTTTTTAGGCGAGCCTCGTTCTTTTCCCTGCCTGCTCCCCCGCTTGCCCCCCCAAGAAGAAGCAACCCATGCACAAACGACCTGTTTTGTTAATGTACGCAAGCAAAATCGACGCCCCAGGGGAGTTCCCAGCCTTGTGATGTACTATTTGCAACGGAAATCCTAAGTTAGACGATGATCAACTGCGCCCGCACTCACATATCACGCGAAACATTTCTTCTCCCCGTTTAATCTATTTCTGTAGGAATAATAATTTGCCGAAACGATAAGCTACCACAACACACTATTCCAGCACACGAAACCGTACACGCAACTGAACGAATACACACAATCCCGATTCCCCCGCCCGCCCGCCCGCCGTTGACCGTCAGTTGCAGTTGAAGTTCAATTCTCACGAGGCGACCCACATGCTCGTCGCCTCTAATTTCCCCGCCACCCACAGTCGCTCGCACCCCGACCATTAAACACGCGCACACATATGCTACAGACACACACTCACCCGTTTCGCAATTGATCGAATGTGCGGTGTGGGGGATATGCGAGCAAAGCAACAACGGCAGACAGACAGACGTACCGACAGGTACGTAGCTAGCTATATAGCGAGAGAACAAAACAGCAACACTTTCTTGCAGATACAAAAATACATGCCAAACCGTTATGTGATATGTTTGCTGTCGTAAGGATACAACTACTACTACTACATACACCAATCATTACGAAGAACAGAAAGAAGGAAGGAACGTGTAAAAAACGAAGCGCGCTTTTCAACCACTACGACTATTACATTACTATTATTACAACGTATATGTACTACCACTACTACTACTATATGATGATACGTGTACGTAGTCTAAACGCGAAATGTCTGTGATTTCTTTCACATCCAACCCCCCTCCCTCTCCCCATGTGCGAACAAGGACGCGGAAGTGGGATCGAGAGAGAGAGAGAGCACGAAGCACCTCTCCGTACCCTTCATCCCTGCCGCATTCCCCATGAACGCGACCATGCAGCGCGTGTCATCCAGCACACTCGTTCGTACTTATTGCAACCAGGAAGAAACAGACTCATCCGCAACAATCAGCAGTGAGCAAGAAAAGAAGAATTGAAGGAGGAGGAAGAACCGATCGAGAGTGTTCGACCGAGTGTACATGAGTTAGAAGGGCAAGAGAGAAAGAATTAAGCCGACGCCGCGCCACGGGTGCTCAATAAGGACAATCCAGCCCGATTTTGCCCATTCGACCGGCTCACACCCGCACGTACTCAGAGAGCGGCTCGACACCGAGCATTTCGAATCAAATCTTGGAGCCACCGTCTATTAGCACCTACACCTGTAGACCCACCCGACCCACGATATCTATTAGTTTCCAATAAGCTGTCAGTTCGAGAGAAAGAAATCCTGGCCGCTCTTCGCAATGTCTCTTTCATGCCCCCAGGGAATTCCATCAATGCAACTGTGAGTAATGCCCTTAGTAATTATAACTTCCGTTGGAGAGCGTCATGTACAGCACGTACTACAATTAATTGTTGGTTCCAAAAAAGTGAGTTCTTTCCTTCCACTGAGAGGCGCGCCATCAGACTGCGAATTGCCGGCCCTCTCCCCTCCTTCACGAGTCTTTATCGCGCCGTTCCGGCCGGCAGCGAAAAAATTATGGCAAGACTAGCTGCCGGGCCGACACGGCGACTTTCCGAATGGGCAAAGTGACTGAGGAGGCGGCCGGCGACCCCGCTCTGAAGTGCTATGCGTCTCAAAAGTTTTTCCTGACCAAGTATTAAGTGTTAAGAATTCGACAATTGAGCCCCACCCCTGATCCAGCTTAGGCCAGAAATTGTAATATCCGTTTAAAGCCGGACGCAGCTTGAACTTGCGAAGAGTGGATATTAATGTAGCTTTTAGCTTCTACGTTGAAGTGTAGTAGTGGAGCTAGCGAACTCCTTATTACTAATTCCCGGCGCTACGTAAGTCGCAACGAACTAACTTGAGCAATTGACGCCAGCCAACCAGCCAGCACCCGCAATTTTTTCTTCCATGTCGAAAAGATGATCGACCCGACAACAAAGAACGAGAATAGGTAACGCAAGAGTAAGTAAGCAACCAGACCAACAATTAAGAACCCACACGGCCTTACTGAAAGCCTACATGCACTGTGATACGAGAAACGCCTATAAGAGGAAGAAAGAGAACAGAGGATAAGCTGAACTTAAGACACGGAAACACTAGCAGCGGGCGGGTGGCCTTCTAGGCCGTCCGCCGGTACTCGATCGCCCCCGCTCGCGATTAGGTCAATTCATTGCCCTTCCTCGATCCCTCCCCAGGCAGAGAAGCTGTGTCCATTTCTAGTTGCATGATAGTACTACTACATACGTATGTGGCGGTGTGTGTACGCGTATGTGAACCGCGTACGTACGCACACTCCGGCAGGAAGAAGAGAAGAAAAGCATGCTATTCGAAGAAACGTCGCGTCCCACTAGAAGCGTCCGCTCGACCTTCGTCGCCGCCCCCGCCGCCAACAGTTATAACTCGATCGCTTCAGTTTACATATTGGTTGGCAGCCAGGCGCGGACGAAACTAAGCTAGGAATCGCTGTAGCTAGCTAGCACTTTTTTGTAACAGAAACGAAAACGCAACAACAACTATTACTGAACATATACTACTAAGGTCTGGTGCAGAAAAGCGAAACGAAACTGTGTTCTACAATTTCATTGTTCGTCTATATCCCCTCAAACCCTGTACGTCCTCCCCCCAATCCACGTTTAGTGTCGAAGAAAAGAATGATACATTCCCCCCACTGCATGTAAAGGTAACGATCGATCGAGACAGAGACAGACGCCGTACCATATTACACACATACTACGTAGTGCAACATCAAAGCAAAGCAGAAACGACGAAAACTACTATGTTGAATTCCGATCTCTACAGTAAAAGCACACATTCGAGTACGTACTTCGTTTGGAGAGCGAACGAGAGAGCGAGAGAGCGAGCGAGAGAGTGAGTGCATTGGCAGCCAAATGAAAACAACGTTTTTGCCCGGCAAGATAATCAAAATATGCCTGCTTTGAGATGCTTGAGGAAGGACACACTACATATATCCAGCTCAAAGCAAAAATGCGTTCTCTGTGAAAGAAGTACGTAACTATAGTAGGTAGAGTAAGTAATGTAACTGAATACGACTTTCAAGGAACTGTCTCTTCCAGCTTCGATTATTATATATATGACGACGCGAGCCGCCAGTGTGTATCCGTTCTAACTGACTGATCGATTGACCCCCAACCCCAACGTGTTGTACTTAATATAGTGTACCATGTAAGAATATGAACGCATGTGTTTGCGTGTACGTGTGCTAGCTTGGCAGAGACCGCGCCGACACGTTGGCATTTCAAAATGGAAAAGGCACTCTGTCGCTTAATTGATCTGTGTGTGATTTCATTGACACGTACGTACGGAATTAAAGGAACGATATGTGTGCGTGCGCGCGCGCGTCGTGGCAACCCCGAAACAAGCGAATGGAAAGCATCCTACCTAAGTGTTTAAGGTCTGTCTGCATACGTACTTTTCTAAAAGTATATACAGCTACATCTCGATGTAAAGAGAACGAAATCCGCACCCTTAAAAATGTCGCCCGACTAAGAGGCGACGTGCCAAAAAAAGAAGAAAGAAAAACGATTGAAAACCACCCAAAAACAGAGACGAGACGAACCGCAAGAAAGATACGAACGAAATAACCTTTTTGTTAAATAACGTATTTCTAAAAATGGGCTTGTTACTTGTATGTACGAACAATTTGATCGAACGATCGTCAGCTATAATCTCCCTCTCCTCCTCCTCACTGTCCTGTTGCTTGCACTTCACCATCGATCACCTTTTCACGCTACATACGCTTTTTCATCCCGATCTACTACTACTGTACTTTGCATCTATTGTACTATACGTACGTATCTGTACTAGTTTCAGCCATAACTGTGAGAAAACATTCGGCGTTTCCCGCCTTCAAAGACCGACCGACCGATGGCGACATTCCCGCTTTCCTTAATTCCCTCTCTTTGTTATTTTTATACGCATTTAAACCAAAGTAGTCATGCAACAAATCTGTGTCAATTTGAAACATGAATTTTGTCAAAATTGTACTGCACACGACGTAACTTATCAATAAATGAAGAATCGCCCAGTACGTGAGCACTGCATTTACTATACCATTCGCGACGCAATAGATTCTTTCTTGGCCGGATTCGACCAGCTCAAACGCCATGTGGGCTTTGAGCTATGACTTGATTGCCATAGATCGGAAAACCACCGATCAACGACTTCGAGTCCACCTTGATCTTGTTAAGAAAAGTCGCACTTTGAATTAATTAGCGGAACCGAGATATTTTTAAATACGTCCTCTTTTGAGTGTATTCCTTCTGCACTAGAAAGCACATACGGGCTCAGCTAGGTAGCAGATAGGTGGCCAATGAACTGCAAATGTGAGTTTCCCACGTCCACGATGAATGCTGTCCTAAGTTATAAGCCACCTGATCAAAATTACTTCTGGAGCAAAATGGAACGCATGACCCGAATTCTATCCGGAATTAGGCCGCAGAACACCGCAATGCTCAATGCCCATCTAGTATAAAAGCTGCGATGACGGCCGATGCAAACCAGAAGCGATCCAGCCATTCCTCTGTTCGCCCACGGAATCGATCATGAAGGTCTTCATCGCCACCATCTTATTCGCCATCGCCCTCTCGGCTGCCACCGATGAGTTCGACGCCCGCTCCGAGTTGATGGAGACGAGGTAATGTAAGAGCTTTATCCATGCAGTCCGGCCGATTTTGCATTGACAAAGCAAATACGTTTAGCGCCGCCGTCGAGGAGTCTTCCGCCGGGGCGGCCACGTCTAGGCAGGGCTGCAAAGACCTGCTCGGCCCCGCCGCCTGCCGCGCGGCCAGGTACGGACAGTGCCGCTACCGGGACTTCCTAATCTTCTGCCTCAACTCGTGCAGGGCATGTTGTGAGTATGAATTAACTTCTTGCTTTTGGACCCCGATTTAACTCTCTCTTCGCAGATCTGGCCAGCGGTTGCCGCGACACGAACACGAAGCGGAACTGCGACCGCGGCCTGTCCAGCGGCCTCTGCACGAGGAAGCCGATCTGGGCGCAGACGTGCAGGAAGACGTGCGGCCTGTGCGGCGGCGGCAACGGCGGCCCGGCACCTCCCTGCAAGGACGAGCGCTCCTCCTCCACGTGTGCGCGCTGGATGGGCAACGGATGGTGCGAGTACAGCTACTTCGAGAAGAAGTGCAAGAAGACCTGCGACAAGTGCTGAACGATGAAATCCGCTGGGGGATCGATCGGCCAATAGCAGTTACTTTGTTAATAGTAATTAAGCTAACCGTAGGCGTTAAGTTATTTTATACTTTTTTGTGCGCACACAGTTGGATTTAGAAATATAGTATTTAACGGCTGACGAGCAAATCTTTCTTGTTCTTATCACGGTTACCTGGTACGTAGAAATTCCGGTTAACTCGATCTATGACGTAAGGAATACAACAATATAGTATATGTAGTATACTATGGCAGCAACTTCGTAACTATATACTACATTGCCCATACATGATTTAACGGCGAAAATCGCAAATTCTAGCGGGGATTTGCCCCGCAAAAGCCCGTTTGGCTGTCTCGGCTGTCAAAGCCAGCCAGGCCCTGTTTGGTTGGGAAGGAACTGATATACTTATATGTTCCAGACATTTAATTAAGCGAAGCATGTCATCTCTGTCCGCAGTCACGTGGTAAATAATGGCCGGTTTCAGCGAGAACATAAAACCCACAATAAGCAACATTATTATATGTATGTACTTGCTGAATTGAAATACCGTTGATCGGCTCAGAGTCCTGTTTTAGTTCCGAACTAATGCATTTCCCTACAGTTCCCAACCTACCTTCATAAAACAGGCATTTTAGGAAGCGCATGTACGTACTCGCGCAGTCTCACACTAACATATTCATGATCGTGTTATCCCCGGTTTCCACCCACACATATGCAAAACGCAAAACGCAATAAAATCCTCTAGTATTTGTCCCCAATACTGTCGAGATTCCGTTATGCCGATTTATTCCCGTGCCCGTACGTGTACGTACGCGTCACTTTTACGACTTGTGTCACATTTTGAAATTAGGTCCCCAATTCATGAGTTCCCGAAATGGGAGCGGCAACCACCTGTTCATCTGGTGCATCAGTATCATATAAAAGGACTCATGATCCATCTGAAAATCACTTCAGGTTGAACCGCCACTCAAACAATAAGGACGTATCAACCGGCAACAACCATCATCATGCCTGCTTTCTCCGCCGTGACCGCCACCACCACCATTGTCGCTATTTTCGCCCTCGTCGGAG
>JAAUYK010003660.1_pt1 | contig 16102 bp, 12 predicted proteins | sample 7278021 | NCBI WGS metagenome assembly JAAUYK01 (sample SAMN14350223, study PRJNA611818) | marine sediment metagenome | isolation source: surface marine sediment (1.8m) | place: French Polynesia: Moorea | collected 2018-08
CACATTCGGCCCCACCTTCCGCGCCGAGAACTCCAACACCAGCCGCCACCTGGCGGAGTTCTGGATGGTGGAGCCCGAGATGGCCTTCTGCGATCTCCAGGGCAACCGCGAGGTGGCCGAGGCCTTCCTCAAGCACGTGGTGCGCGCCGTCCTCGACGAGTGCGCCGAGGACATGAGGTTCTTCGACCAGCGCATCGACGACACCGTGCTCGAGACGCTCGAGCACGTGGTCGAATCGCCCTTCGAGCACCTGACCTACAGCGAGGCGGTGGAGATCCTCGAGCGGAGCGGGCGCTCATTCGAGTTCCCCGTGAAGTGGGGGTCGGACCTCCAGAGCGAGCACGAGCGCTTCCTCGCCGAGGAGCACGTGCGTCGCCCGCTGGTGGTGACCGACTACCCGGCCGACATCAAGCCCTTCTACATGTACGTGAACGACGACGAGCGCACGGTGCGGGCCATGGACGTGCTGGTTCCCAAGGTGGGCGAGATCGTCGGCGGCTCGCAGCGCGAGCACCGCCAGGGCGTGCTCGAGCGCCGCATGGCGGAGCAGGGGCTCTCGCCGGAAGACTACTGGTGGTACGTGGATCTGCGCCGCCACGGCTCGGTGCCGCACGCGGGCTTCGGCCTCGGCTTCGAGCGCGTGGTGCAGTTCATGACGGGTATGGCGAACATCCGCGACGTCATCCCCTTCCCACGCGTCCCGGGCTTCGTCGATTTTTAGACCGGGGTGCCGCCGGCTCCGCCGGTGTCGTCCAGATCTTCGGCGTGGGCCTCCTCCACGGCCGACGCGAGACCGAAGGCCGCGCACAGTCCGAGGAAGCCCTCGAGCAGCAGCGTGAGGACGAAGGCCGTCCAGAAGCCGACGTCCAGGTGGCTGCTGGCGACGAGCGCCACGCCGACGGCGATGGTCGAAACCAGGGCCACCGCGACGAGCAGCCACATGCCACCGAGCATTCCCTTGAGGGCACCGAAGAGACTCGGCATGTCGATCTCCTTCCGGGCCGGCGCGCGTCGGCCCTGTTCCTTGAAGCGTCACTGCGCGGTCGCGGCTTGAGTGCCGCAGCCCGTGTCTGCCGTCGAGTTGCCGACGAGCTGCGTGCACATGCGTCCGTCAAGCCACTTCGTCGCCGCTCCGAAGAGCTGCTCGTTGAGCGAAAGGATCCTGCATGCGCGGCCCGCACGAGCTTCTCCCGGTGTCGATCCTCGCGGCGCTCTGCGCCGCCCTTCCCACCGTCGCGGCGGCCGAGCCCGCGAGCTGGTGCTCCGGAAGCTTCGGCTTCGCCGTCGAGGCACCGGAAGGCTGGAATCTGCGTTCCGAGCAGACCGCGCTCGGGCTCGCGCTCTCCTTCGAGCCCTCCAGCGGGGCTGCCGAGCCCACGGTCGCCATCGGCGTGCTGGTGCCGCGGGAGCGCTCCGAGGCCACCGAGCTCGATCAGGCGCTCGACGAATGGGTCGGGCTGATGGGAGCCTTCGGTCGACCGCTCGAGACCCGGCCCCTCCAGCTCGAGCACCCGGAGCTCCCCACGCGCGGCGCCGTCGTACGGCACCGCAACGGCGAGGTGACCCTGGCCGTCGCGGGCGGAGAGGGCGGTCGCCTCTTCCACGTCACGATGGCGCGGGTCGGTGGCCCGGCCTCGGACGTCGAGCTCGCCGCCCTTCGCACGGTGGTCGCTTCCCTGCGCGCCGAGTCCGCTGCGGTCTGCGACGACCGCCCGCCGAGCACGCCGGCCGCCGGCGCGCCCTGACCCTCAGGCGGCGCAGACGAAGTCGCGGGTCTCGCGAAAGCCCATCTCGGCGAGGGCCGTCCGGATCAGCGCACGCGGGCCCGCGCCCGCCACGGACACCACGAGCGGCTCGCCGCGATGCTGCTCGAGGTCTTCGGGGGCCACCACCGGAGCCCCGTGGATGCGATTGCCCAGGCGTCCCGGGTGCACCTCGACGATCGCCGAGGGCTCCTTGCCGTGCTCGCGCAGCGCGCCCCGCAGCGCGCGGCCCGTGCCGCCATAGCCCCAGAGCACGTAGCGCTCCGAGCCTGCGAGGAAGCCGCTGGCCAGGAAGGCGGCCTTGCACGCGGTGAAGCGGCCCGTTGCGTAGCGGGGGCTCTGGCGCGAGAGCCGCTCCGGGCCGTGGCGCCAGGCCAGCAGCCGCCGGCCGAGGACGCGGATGCGTCCTCCCGTCGAGAGCAGGCGCAGCACGAGATCGTAGTCCTCGGGCCAGTCGAGATCGCGGTAGCCCAGAGCGAGCAGGGCATCGCGTCGCATCAGCAGGGCGGGGTGCGCCACCGGGCACTCCACGAAGGCCTCGGCGCGCACGCGCTCCGGCGAGTCGATGCCGTTCAGCCAGCGCTCGTAGGCGCGCATGCCTTCGCCGAGCGCTTCTCGGGGAAACAGACGCACGCGACACGCCACCGCGTCGAGCGCGGGCTCGTCCTCGAGCGCGGCGACCTGGAGCGCCAGACGATCCCGGTGCATCAGGTCGTCTGCGTCCATGCGCGCGACGAACGGGGCCCGGCACTGCGCGAGCCCGACGTTGAGTGCCGCCACCAGACCCCGATGCGGGCGCGACACGACGCGGAAACGCTCGTCGCTCGCCGCGAATCGCCGGGCCAGGTCTCGCGAGCCGTCGCGGGAGCCGTCGTCGAGCACGATGCACTCCCACTCGCGCAGGCCCTGGCGCTCGATGCTGCGCAGGCAGGCCGCGAGGGTGCGCGCGCCGTCGAAGACCGGCAGCAGGATCGAGACCCGGGGCGCGCGCACGAGCGCGATCCTAACCGAGCGCGCCGCCCTCTTCGGCAGCGCCGCCCGAGGGCCCGCGTTAGCTTGCCCGGATGGAGATCCGGGCCCTCGTCCAGGACGATCTCGAGCAGGCCTGGGCGCTCGACCGCGAGGCCTTCAACTCGCCGGTCGAGCGCCAGGAGCAGTTCCTGCGCTGGGAGCCGGCGCGCCTGATCGGGGCCTTCGACGGCGGTCGGCTCGTCGCCACGTCCGGTGCGTTCGGCTTCGCCCAGTTTTTCGGCGGCCGCTCGGTGCCGATGGGGGGGCTCTCGTCGGTGGCCGTGGCCACGCACCGCCGCGGCGAGGGGCTGGCCGGGCGCGTGGTGGTTCCCTGTCTGCGCGCCATGCGCGAGCGCGGCGAGGTGATCTCGAGTCTCTATCCCGCCACCACGGCGCTCTACCGCGGGCTGGGCTGGGAGGTGGCAGGGAGCCTCGCCTGGCGGTCGCTCGCTCCGCGCCAGCTCGAGAAGCTGCCGGGTCCCTCGCGGGGCCGCGCGCGTCCGGCGACCCGCGAGGACCAGCCGGCGATGCGTGCCTGCTACACGCGCTTCGCGCGCGGCGCCAACGGGCTCCTCGACCGGTCCGACGCCTGGTGGTGGTTCCACGAGCACGACGACCAGGAGCGCCGCGTCTACGTGGCGGAGGACGAGGCCGGCAGCGTCACGGGCTACGTGGCGTATCGCGCGCGGGCCGGCGAGCACAGCGGCAAGGGCGGCCCCTTCCGGCTCGCCCTGGGTGACTTCGTCTGGAACACCCGCGATGCCGGGCTGGCGCTGTGGCGGCTGCTCGGCTCGTGGTCGAGCCAGGTCGACCGCATCCTCTACCGCGGTGCCGTCGAGGACTCGGCCGCGCTGCTGCTCCCCGAGCAGGACGCCGCCATGCTGGTGGACATGCGCTGGATGACGAGGCTCGTCGACGTGGAGGGCGCGGTGGCAGCGCGCGGCTTCCCGGCGGGCGTCGCGGCCGAGGTCTCCCTGGCGGTCGAGGACGCGCAGCTTCCCGAGAACGCCGGCCGCTGGGTGCTCCACGTGCACGAGAGGCGCGGGCGGCTCGAGCGCGGCGGGCCCGGCGCGATCGCGCTCGACGTGGGGGCGCTCTCGTCGCTCTACACGGGCTGGGCCACCACGTCGACGCTGGCGCGGGCCGGACGCCTGCGCGGCGGCTCGGACGAGGAGCGCGGCGCGCTCGACGCGGTCTTCGCCGGCCCCACCCCGTGGCTCATGGACGAGTTCTGAGGGCTGCGCCACCTCGGGCCCTGCGCCGGTCGTTTCCCGCTGCTCACTCGACGAAGATCGGGCTCGACCAGGCGACGCCGCCGTCCTCCTGCACCACCCGCACGTAGACGTACTCGCCGGCGCGCAGGTCGCTCACGGTTCGCTGGAGCGCGATGTCGAGCATGCCCTCGGACTCCGCCTGGTCGACGACCCTCCCGCTTCGCACGAGGTCGACCCGAACCACGGGCGACGTGCCGACCGCGCGCACGAAGAGCTCCTGGCTGGCCGACTCGCGCCCATCCAGCCGGATCGTGCCGCCCATGGGTGTGCCGCCGAGCGCCGTGCGCAGCACCACGCGCGGCCCGCTGGTGGCGTAGACGCGCCGGTTGCGCAGCGCCTGGAGGACGGCCTCGCGCGTCCATTCCTCGGCGAGGATCGCCACCAACCCGCCGGAAGACGACGACAGGTGCGCCAGCCCCGGGTGACCGTCGTGGCTGTCGCCGCTTCCCACGAAGCCGAAGCGGATGCCGCGGTCGAGCAGGTCGCGCACGAAGTTGCCGGGCACCGGGCTGTAGATCAGCAGCGGCGAGTCCATCGCCTCGCTGCTCCCGTGCACCGACACGATCTCGGTGACGGGCTCGAAGCGCGGGTCGGGTGGGATCTCCCAGTTCACGGGAATCGGCCCGCCCGCGGAGTGGTGCGCCACGGTCAACGCCTGCTCCCCCTCGAGCGCCTTCCAGAGCTGCTTCGGCGACTCCGTCTCGGGCGCTAGCGAGCTGTGCAGGGGGCCCTCGTCCTGGAAGTAGAGCACGTGCCGGTGGCCGTGGATCCAGCTCGTCCACTCGTAGCCCAGGATCGTGACGAAGCGGCCGGGATCGTGGAAGCGGTGGGTCAGCTCCTGGATGGCCCGCCAGCGCTCCGGGTCGCCGTCGAGGGCGCGGATGCCCCAGTGGTCGTGGTCGGTCAGCGCCACCACGTCGAGGAGGGCCACGTCGCGCGCATAGAGGAAGTAGTCCTCGGGCAGGCCCGTGCCGTCGGACCAGCTCGTGTGCCCGTGCAGGTCGCCCCACAGGATGCGCGGCCCGTCGCTCGTGGCCACGAGCGGATTGCTCCGGCCCTCGAGGCCGCCGGGCCCGGTCGCGCGCAGCCGCGCCTCGCCGCTCGCGAGCACCCGGGCCTCCACCACCCGGACCCCGCGGTGCTCCGGCTCGAGCCTCACGCTGCGGGGCAGCTCCAGCACCCCTTCGCCGCCCTCGAGGCGCACCTCGCCGACGACGTCCACGCCGCGGCTTCCGGTGCGGTCGAGCACCGCGACCGCGACGCGCACGGTCTCGCCGGGGCGCGCTACACTCGGAAGCGTCACATGGAGCAGGGCCGGCGGGCCTGGCAGGATCTCGACGCCCGGCGAGTCGACCAGCTCCTCGCGCACGCCGTCGCCGTCTCCGTCCACCGCGATCCAGAAGCGCGAGAACTTCTCCGCGAAGCGGTCGGTGGTGGCGCCCATCAGGCCGGCGCCGTAGACGATGCGCAGCTCTTCACCCGGCTCGAGCGCGCGTCCGCGCACGCGGATGCCGAGCAGCTGCTGGTCGAGGGTCTCGGCCTCGAAGGTCACGCCTTCGGCCTCGCTCGTCACCTCGGTGTAGCCGGGCAGCTCGGAGGCGGCCGTCTGCGGCGTGCTCCAGCCCCAGAAGGGCGACACCTGCAGAAAGATCGAGCCTCCCTCGGCGATGCCGTGGGGCCCGACCTCGAAGCCGATCTCGAAGCGCCCGGGCATGGAGGCCTGGGGCTTCTCCGGGTCGGCGGCCACCAGCCAGGCGCGGCCGCCACCGTCCGACGGGTCGATGCGGAACTCCCGTGACGCGCGGAGCGCGTTCACCACGTCCCAGAGCGCGTGCGGTGGGCCCTCCGGCTCGGGCTCGGCACCGGGGGGCTCGGCTGCCTCCGTGGCGGTCCCTGCCTCCGGCTCGGCGGTCCCGGCCTCCGCCTCGTCCGGCGCGGGCGCCGGATCTCCGCAGGCGAGCAGGGCAACGAGCAGCGCCAGCAACGCGCGCGTTTCGCGCATGGCCGCGGAGCATAGCCGCCGTCCCGCGCAGGGCCGGGCGTGGGTGTGCGCCCCACGGCCGTTCCGCGTTCCAGAATGGAACGCCGCGCGGCCCCGTCTACAGCACCCGGGGCGTCGAGCCGCACAGAGATGGCGGGGCCATGGGCTCCGCTGTCGGTGTGCGAAGGAGTTCCAGGAAGACGCGATGGCTCCGCAGGCACGCGAATCGTCCGAGGCCAGGGGGCTGCCCTGGCTGACCTGTGCGCTGCTGATCGGCTGCGCCGTGGGCTTCTGGGTGCAGCACGGCGCCGAGAGCGAGGCGCAGGAGGTCTTCGGCCGCGAGCTCGCGCAGGCGGCGGAGTACCTCGCGGAGCACCCGACCCTCGAGCCTCCGGCTGTTCTCGAGCAGCACGTCGGAAGCGAGAAGGTCGCGGCGAATCGGGCGCGTTTCGAGGCGGAGCAGCGACGCCGCGCGGCCCCGCCCATTCCGCGCGGCGTGCAGCGGCGCCGCCAGGCGGAGCTCGACGCCCGCGTGCTCCGGGCACTCGAGGCGCGGGCCACGGGGCCGGCCTACGAGTGGGGGCTGTCTCCGGAGTCGCCGTCCGCCCGGAGCGTCGCGGGACACGCCTTCGCCCACGCGAGCGTCCCGCATCTGCTCGCGAGCCTCGTGCTGATCTGGATCGTGGGCTCGGCGCTCGAGGCCACGCTCGGAACCGTGATCGTGCTGCTCGTGTCGCTGGGCGCACTCGCGGGAGCCTCGGCGTCGTTGGCCCTCTTCGGCGCTGGCGGCCCCTTCGTGGGCGCCGGGGGCTTGCTGGCCGGCTGGTGGGGGGCCTTTCTCGCGCGACGCGCCGGACGCGTGGGCGAGTCGAACACCGGCGTCGTGCTCGGCATGGGGTTCGCCGTGCTGTTCGTGCCGGCGCTCGTGGGTCTCGAGCTCGCGGTGCCGGGCGGCGGCCTGGGCTCCGTGCGGCCGGGCACCTGGAACCTCTCGAACTGGGCGCTGCTGGGTGGCTTCGGCGGGGGATTGGGCGCCGCGCTGCTGGCCCTGCTGGTCGGGCTCGAGTCGGCCCTGGCGCCCTGCGCGCAGGGGCGCGAAGAGCCCGAGCTCGCGGCGGCCCAGGCGCACCGCCAGGCCGGGCGCCGTCAGGAGGCCTTCGACATGCTGCTGTCGCTCGTCGAACGCGACGTGGCCCCTGCCGAGGCCGGACCGGCGCTCTGGGAGCTGGCGGTGGAGCTCGGTCGCGCGGAGGCCGCGGCACCCGCGCTGCTGCGGGCGGTGCGGGCGTCCGTGCAGGGGGGTGACACCGAGACGGCCCTGCGACTGTGGCTCGAGCTCGTGGAGGCCGGCCTCGACGAGTCGGCCGAGACCGGGCTCCTGCTGCGCATGGCGAGCCTCCTGCGCGACGCCCGGGAGCAGGAGGCGGCGACCCGCGCACTGCGGACGGCCCTCGGGCGCGCCCCGAGTGGCGCCGCCGCCTCGCGGATCGCGCACGAGGCCTCGGGTCTCGACGCCGACACGGCGCTCGAGGCCGCCTGGCGCGCCCTCGGATCCCTGGACATCGAGCTGCCCGAGCGCCAGCAGCTCGAGGCGCTGCTCGCCGAGCTCCAGCCGCCCCTCGAGCGGCTGCCGACCCGCTCGGAGCCGGCGCAGAGCGCCCCTGCGCGCGCTACCGAGCGGTCTGCAGCGGAGACGCCCGGTGGGGCTGCCATCGACTTCGAGCAGACCACGCGTCAGCTCGAGTGCTTCGAGGCGGTCCTCGTGTCGCGTGACGACGAGGGTCTGCTGCTGCAGCTCGACGGGGGCCAGCGCAAGCTGCGCTTCGAGCAGATCCAGGCCATCGCCGTGGTCGCCGTCGAAGGCCTGTCGGAGCGCCCGGTGATCGTGATCGACCTGATCCTCGACTGGATGTCGCTGGCCGACGAGCCGGTGCGTCTGGTCCGCCTGCGCAGCGACCAGTTCGATCCCCGGCGGCTGATGCCCGAGGCCCAGCCCGACGAAGCGCTGCGGGCTCTCGTCGAGTGCCTGATCCAGCAGGCCGACGCGACGCCCCTGCCCGACCTGCAGTCGGCTCTCGGCTTTCCCTTCGCTGGCTTCAAGAGCCTCGCCGAGTACCAGCGCGACGTGCTGATGGTCGATTAGTTCGGGCTCCGCTCGCCTGCGGCTCGCTGCGCGGAGGCCGGCTCCGCCGGTCTCCTTGCTCAGGGCCGGATGGCGTGGGTGCGTGGGCCGACGTGCTGGCGGAGCCGGGGCTCTGCCCAGTCGAGCCAGTCGCAGAGCACCTGCCGGGTGCGTCGAGGGTCGAGCAGGTCGTTCACGCCGAAGGCCTCGGCGCGGGGGAAGGGCGAGCGCGAGGCGGCGAGCCGCTCTTCCAGCTCGCGTCGCGTGGCGTCCGGGTCCTCGGACGCCGCGATCTCGCGCCGGAAGGCGACCGCGACGCCACCTTCGATGGGCAGGGCCCCGCCCTCGGCCGAGGGCCAGGCGAACACGTGCGCGTTCGGCGCGAAGTGCGCGGCCGCGGCAACGCCGTAGGTCTTCCTCACGATGACCGACGCCCAGGGAAGCGTGCACTGCACCACGGCGACCAGGGCCTCGGCGCCGAAGCGGATCGTGGCCGCCTTCTCGGCGGCGGCTCCGAGCATGAAGCCCGGCTCGTCCACCAGGCAGACCACGGGCAGGTGGAAGGTCTCGCAGAGGTCGACGAAGCGGCGCACCTTGCGCGAGCCCTCGGCGGTCATGGCGCCCGCGTAGAAGCGCGGGTCGTTCGCCCACGCGCCCACCGGCCGCCCGTCGAGGCGCGCCAGCCCGGTGATCTGGCCGGAGCCCGTGGCGCGCCCCATCTCGAAGAAGGAGTCGCGGTCGAAGACGGCGCGCAGGATGCGGCGCATGTCGTAGATCTTCCGGCGGTCGCGCGGAACGATGGAGAGCAGCTCCTCGTCGGCGCGGTCGCGCGGATCGTCGCAGGCCGTGCGGGGCGGGAGCTCGTGGACGTTGGTCGGCAGGTAGGAGAGGAAGCGACGCATGGCCGGGAAGACGTCCTCCTCCTCGTCGACCACGAGGTCGACCACCCCGTTGCGCTCGTGCACGGCCGCGCCGCCCAGCTCGTCCTTGGAGAGGCTCTCGCCGGTGGCGCGCTCCACCACCGCCGGGCCGGCCACCATCACCTGCGCGGAGCGCCGGGTCATGATGGCGAGGTGGGAGGCCACCAGGCGCGCGGCCGGGAAGCCGGCCACGGCCCCGAGCGCGGCCGAGACGACGGGGGCCGTCGCCATGGCCTGCGCGATCGAGACGAAGCGGTGCGGCGCGTAGACCGGGTCGCCCGCCGGGCGTGGACCCTTCCCGCCCCGCGTGCCCACGACGCTTCCCCCGCCGCCCTGCAGGAAGCGCAGCAGCGGAAGCTGATAGCGCACCGCCAGCTCCTCGGCGTAGACGCTCTTGCGCAGGCCCGCGGGCGAGGGCGAGCCGCCGCGGATCGTGAAGTCCTCGCCCCCCACGACGCAGGGCCGGCCGTCGACGCGCGCCAGCCCCAGCACGTAGTTGGCGGGCAGGAAGGTGCGGAGCGCGCCGCTCTCGTCGAGCTCGGCGTGGCCCGACACGGGCCCCTCTTCCCGGAAGCTCCCCTCGTCGACGAGCGCCGCGATGCGCTCGCGAATCGTGAGCCGGCCGAGCTCGTGTTGCCGCTCCACGGCCTCGGGGCCGCCGAGCCCGAGGGCGCGGCGGCGCCGCTCCTCGATTTCATCGACCTCGGGCTTCCAGCTCACGGTGTCTCTGCGCCTCGACCGCGGGAGCTTATCACGGGAGGGCGGGTATGATGCGGCCATGAGCTACGAGACCCTGCGCACCGAACTCGACTCCGGAATCCTCACCGTCACCCTCCATCGGCCCGACCGCCTGAACGCTCTCGACACGACGATGTGGCGCGAGATCCTCGCTCTGCTCGACCGCGTCGACGCGGACGACGCGATTCGCGTGGTGATCTTCACCGGATCGGGCCGCGGCTTCTGTGCGGGCGCCGACCTCGGCGGCGGCGGCGGGACCTTCGACCACTCGGCAGAGCAGGCGGCGGCAGAGCACCGCGACGGCGGCGGCGTCATCGCCCTGCGCCTATACGAGTGCCGCAAGCCCGTGATCGCAGCCATCAACGGTCCGGCGGTGGGCGTCGGGATCACGATGATGTTGCCCGCCGACGTGCGCATCGCCAGCGAGAAGGCGCGGTTCGGCTTCGTGTTCGCGAGGCGCGGCATCGTGCCCGAGGCGTGCAGCAGCTGGTTCCTGCCGCGCGTCGTGGGCATCAGCCGGGCCATGGAGTGGGTGGCCACGGGCCGCGTCTTCGCTGCGTCCGAGGCGCTCGAGGGCGGCCTGGTGTCGCGGGTGGTGCCCCACGACGACCTCCTGCACACGGCCCGCGCCCTGGCGCTGGAGATCGCCGAGAACACGAGCGCGGTGTCGGTGGCGCTCTCACGGCAGCTCCTGTGGAAGATGCTCGGTGCGGACCACCCCATGGAGGCTCATCGGCTCGACTCGCGGGCGATCTACGCCATGGGTCGCTCGCCGGACGGCTACGAGGGCGTGCAGAGCTTCCTCGAGAAGCGTCCGGCGCGCTTCGCCATGAAGGTCTCGAGCGACATGCCGGACTTCTTCCCGTGGTGGCAGGAGCCGCATTTCTGACTCGCCTGCGGCTCCTGATAGGTTGTGTCGCGGTCGCGTTCCCGATCCTCGGCGCGGGCTGCGGGCCCCCCGCGACGCCGCGGGGGCTCGTCCTCGTGTCGCTCGACACCGTGCGCCGGGACCATCTGCCGACCTATGGCTACCCGCGCACCACGGCGCCCCGTCTCGACGCGCTGGCCCGCGAGTCGGTGGTCTTCGAGAACGCCTTCGCGCAGCACGTCAACACCGGGCCCTCCCACGCATCGATCTTCACGGGCCTCTACCCGCACGCCCACGGGAGCGTCTTCAACGGGAGTCGGCTTCCCGAGGGCCACCTGACGCTCGCCCAGCTTCTGGCGCGCACCGGCTTCCGCACCGCGGCCTTCGTGAGCGCGGCGACGATGAAGAGCGGCGTCGCCGGCCTCGACCGCGGCTTCGAGCACTACGACGACGACTTCGAGGGCGGGCGCCGCACGGGTCGCGAGACGGTTCGGCGGGCGCGCGGCTGGCTCGAGGCGCTCGCTCCCGACGAGGCCTTCTTCCTGTTCGTGCACCTCTACGACGCGCACGGTCCCTACCACCCGAAGGGGACCTACGCGCACCTGTTCCACTCCCCCGAGCCGGGGCCGGTGCTGGACAACATCCCGCCCTACCAGAGGCTCGAGGACGCGGCGGGGCGGCCGCTGGTGCACCTGAATCGCTACGTGGACCGCTACGACGCGCTGCTCCGCGTCGTCGACGATCGGCTCGGCGAGCTGCTCCTCGGCATCGACACCGAGCGCGTGGTGGTGGTCGTGCTCGCCGACCACGGGGAGACGCTGGGCGAGCGCTACCGCCCGCTCGATCACGGGGGGCAGGTCTTCGACGAGCAGATCCGGATCCCGCTGGTCGTCCGCACCCCGGCGCACGGGCCGGGCCGCGTCGACGCGCTGGTGGAGACCGTCGACCTGCTGCCCACGCTGCTCGAGCTGCTCGGGGTGGCCTCTCCCGCGGGCCTGGCGATCCAGGGGCGAAGCCTCGTGCCCCTGCTCGGCGAGCAGGGCGGCGATGCGGCCCGGGAGGTCTTCTCCTCCGCGCGCGCCCTGTCCAAACGCCACCGCGACCGCGGCTACGAGCTCGAGCCCAGCGGGCAGATCCACACCCTGCGCGGCGAGCGCTGGAAGCTCGTGCTCTATCCGGGCGCCGAGCGCGACTACCTGGAGCTCTACGACCTGTCGGCCGATCCCGGTGAGCGCCGGAACCTCGCCGACAGCGAGCCTGCCGAGCGCGACGCGCAGCTCGCCCGCCTGCGTCGCTGGATGGCTCTCGGCAGCGCCGCCGAGCCCCCCGCCGAGCTCGCCCCCGCCCTCCGCCAGCACCTCCTCGACCTCGGCTACGCCGTCCCCGACTGACCCGGGGGACGTTCCTGCCGAACGCCACGGACGAACGCTGGGGACGTTCCTGCCGAACGCCGCAAGTCCGCGATCCCCAAAAGCTCCCCAGCGACCGGGGACGTTCCTGCCGAACGCTGCAATTCCTGCGGAACGCTGCAAGTCCCCGGTCCGGTCTGCCAGCGTTCACGACTTCGGCAGGAACGTCCCCCCTCCGGGGTGAGTTCGGCAGGAACGTCCCCCCTGTGGGGGTGGGTGGGGGTGGCCGATGAGGGGGGGGTGCGGAGGGCGGCGGTCGGGAGTCTGTGTGTGGTGCTGGCGGTGGGGGTGCTGCTCGTCGTGGGGCGGGTGGATTCGGAGGAGCTCTCGCCGCGCCTGGTGCTGATGGTGGCAACCTGCTCGCTGCAGCGGGGTCTCCTGGGGCCCTACGCGGCGGACGTGCCCTTCACGCCCTCGCTCGACCGCTTCGCGCGGTCGGGCGTGGTGTTCGAGCGCCACCGCACCGAGGCGGGCATGTCGGGGATCGCGTATGCCTCGCTGTTCACGGGGGTGCAGGCCCCGGTGCACGGGGTGTTCACGCACCCGACGGCGCTGCCCGAGTCGGTCTACGACGTGACAGAGGCCTTCGCCGACGGCGGCTACGCGGTGCACTACTGGTCGGCCCACCGCATGGCGAGCCCCGATCTCCGCTACGGCCAGGCCGTGCCGGCGCGCCACGTGCGGTCGCGACGCCTGCGCGCCGGCGACCCGCACTTCGCCGAGCTGCTCGAGCGCCTCGCTTCGGAGCGCGACGCCCGGGCCTTCGTGCTCTCGGCGTTCAGCGTGACCCACGCGCCCTACGGCGCGGACCGCGTCGACCACTTCTGCGCCGTCTTCCCGTCGCGCTGCGCGCTGCGCGCCGAGCTGGGCGCCGAGCGCTTCGGCGAGCTCGCCTCGCTGTACGACCGCCTCGATCGCGAGGAGGCCCTCCGCTACGGCTTCCCCGGGACCGCGGCCCGCCACGGGCTCGGCCCCGACGCGATCGACGACTTCGCGGGCGTGGTCGCGCTCCTCTACGCCTCCAGGGTCCACCAGCTCGACGAGGAGTTCGGTGCCCTGGTCCAGGCGATCGAGGACGCCGGGCTCGCGGACGAGGCCTTGATCGTCTTCACCGCCGACCACGGCGAGACGCTCTACGACGAGCGCGCCCCCTTCAAGTGGTCGCACGCGCACACCCTGCGCGCCGACGTGCTCGACGTGCCCCTCATCGTGCGCTCCCCCGGGCTCCGGGCGCCGGGACGCTACGAAGGCGTGAGCCGCTCCGTCGACCTCCTGCCCACGCTGGCCGGGCTGGCGGGCCTGTCGCTCCCGCAGGACGTGGTGCTCGACGGCGTGGACCTGGCCCCGGCGCTGCGCGGCCTGGCCCCGCCCCCCGACCTCGTCGCGTTCTCGCACACGGGCATGGTGCCCTTCGACTACCTCGCCGACCGCACGGGCGACCTCGGTCACGTGCGCCTGGCCCTCTACCCCCGCGCCGCCATGGAGCTCACCTGGGTGGCGGCCCGCCGCGGCGATCGGGTCTGGAAGCTCGCCAACCGCGGCGCCGGTGAGTTCCGTGTCGAGGCCTTCGACGTGGCCCACGACCCCGCCGAGGCACGGGCGCTCGCCGCCTCGGGAGATCCCGCACGGTCCAGCATGGAGCAGCGGCTCGAGCGCTACAAGGCCGGGCTGGTAGCGGCGCAGCGAGCCCACGAGCCCAGCGAGGCGCTACCGGCGGACGAGGCCCTCGAGCGCCTGCGCGCTCTCGGCTACGTGCACTAGAGCACAGCCGCCGCCGCAGCCAACCGCACTACCAGGTGACCGTCTCCCAGTCCTGGCACGGCCCGCAGTAGGGATGGTCGAAGTCGCCGTCCAGGTGGGTCTGGCGGAGCTGGCGGTAGGCGGCCGACTGCCAGATCTCCTTCAGCGTCTGGGTGCGCGCGTCGCCGACCGGGTGGTCGCCCTTCCAGTCGTACTCGCAGAAGCGGACCTTGCCGTCGTGGTTCACGATGATGCGCTTCCAGAGGTACGGACACGGGTGGCGGTCCTTCCCGCCGTGCTCCACGACGTGGCCCTCGAGGCCCACCAGGCCGTTGTGCTGGTGGAACTCGCGAATGCTCACCACGTCGGCGCGTCCGCTCCAGAAGCGGAAGAAGGCCTCCTTCTCGTGCCGGTTCGCGGCCTGCTCGATGAAGCTCACGGTGACGCGACTCCGGGGGTCGGCCCGCTTCGACTCCTCGATCCAGGCCAGGGTGTTCCCGACGACGCGGTCGAAGAGCGGGGAGCCGCGCACGGTGCGGTAGGTCTCGGCGCTGGCGGCGTCGATGCTGACCTCGATGTGGTCGATGCCCGCCTCGATGAGCTCGCGGCGCCGGGTCTCCGTCAGGATGATGCCGTTCGTGTTGATCGAGACGTGCTGCAGGCCCTTGCGCTTGGCGTAGCCGATCAGCTCGCCGAGGTCCTTGCGCATCAGGGGCTCCCCGCCGTCGAAGGGGCGTACGATGGTCGACGGCGCCTCGCGCGCGACCTCGTCGATGATCTTGCGATAGAGGTCGAGGTCCATGTCGCCGAGGAAACCCGGCTCTGCTGAGAGCACGCTGTTGGGGCAGAAGGAGCAGGCCAGGTTGCAGCGCGTGGTGGTGTCGATCATCACCATGGGCGGGAAGTCCGGCACCGGCGGCGGAAAGACGGGCGCGGGCGGCCCACCCGGCCACGGGGAGAGCCGCCGAAGCCTGCGCAGGACGCCCCGAACCCGGGCGCCGAGCCGTGCGCCCGCGCTCAACACCGGCTCTCCCTCTCGGCACCGAGCGGGCTCGCACCGGCCGCGACCCGGGGCCGGCGAGGCGCGCGCGCCAGCGGCGCGAGCGCCCCGAAGAGGCGCGTGGCGCTCGACGCGCGCCGCAGCATCGGGGCGGGGAGCTCTTCGGCGCCGAAGCCGCGCTTGAAGCGGGCCACGCCCGCGTGGCCCCCGCTCGGGTTGAAGTCGAACCAGCGCAGCCCGCGGGCGCAGGCATCGCGGATCGCCTCGTGGAAGAGCAGCTGCGCCGGTCGGCTCGCGAAGTGACGGCGGGCGCTGGCGCCGTGCCAGTAGGCCACGTGGCGGGGGGCGTAGAGGCAGAGCGCGCCCGCGGCGACCTCCCCGTCGATCCGCGCCAGCCAGAGCACCACGTGCTCCGAACCTCGACGGAAGAGCGACTCGAAGAGCCGCCACTCGTAGCGCGACGTCGCGCGCTCGCCCCAGCGCTCGAGGGCGTCCTGGTAGACGGCGTAGTAGGAGCGCCAGTCGCCGAGGCTCGCGGCGCGGGCGACCTCGACGCCCGCCTCGCGCGCGCGTCGCAAGGCGCGCCGCGCGGCCGGGCGCCAGCGCGCGAGCGAGGCCTCGAAGCCGCCGTCGAGCCGCAGCGCCTGCGTCGTTTCGACGGCGGCGCCGGCAGCGTTGCGGGGGCCGGGCGTGTAGGGACTCACCCGCCAGCGCAGGTCGCGCGGGTGGCGCGCCAGCCAGGCGGCGAGGGCCTCGGCGTGCGTCTCCGTGAGCGCGTCGCGCGAGATCCAGCCGCCGTAGGTGCCGGCCGGAGAGGCGTGGTGCACGCGCACGAGCCCGCCGAAGCGCGGCTCCACGCAGAGCGGGAGCAGCGCCCGGGCGCCGTCTTCGAACGCCACCTCGCGCGCGGCGGGAAGCAGCGAGCCGCGCGTGTACTCCTCCCAGATCTCGGCCCACTCGGGCCCCTGGAAGAAGGTGGCGTGGCCGCAGCCCTCCCAGTGCGACTGCCAGGCGGCGCGCGTCGCGGACGACGTGCTGCGGATGCGACAGACGCCCATGGGCGCGGGGCTCCTCCCGTGGCGCTCCCCCATGCCTCCTTGTCGTCCCGTGCGCCGCCCGGCTTGACGGGGTGCGCCGCTCAAGGCCGTGCGTCTTCTCGCCGAAACGTCCGTCGGAGAAGGAGTTTCATGCGCCGCTGGATTCGCGCCGCGGCCCGCCTAGGGCGCAGTCCGTGGCAGGGTCGGCAGACCGCGTTCATCGTGTCGAGCGGCCGAAC